>Ga0181355_1000973_pt1 | contig 12566 bp, 28 predicted proteins | sample Fa13VDMM15DN_FD_130099 | JGI IMG/M metagenome (GOLD analysis project Ga0181355, IMG submission 130099) | Freshwater viral communities from Lake Michigan, USA - Fa13.VD.MM15.D.N | ecosystem: Environmental > Aquatic > Freshwater > Lake | place: USA: Michigan | collected 2013-09-23 | reverse complement strand
TGTATTAATGTAGTCGGGTCAATACTAAAACCAAAATCTTGACCGTAAATACTTGGAGCAACCTCCTCAAATTTACCAAGCTTCCAATTTGTAAAGACTACTCCTTCGGCTTTATCTAACCAACCGCCTAAAATTGTATGCTTATATTTTATTGGATTATTTTCTTTTAAATATTCTATTTGATTTAAAAATGACTCCGATAAAAATTCTTTGTTATCTAAATAGGTTGTATGAATGTAAGTTGTATCGCCTTTTGTAAGATTGGATGCAGGTTCTACTCCTTTACTCTCGAAAAACTTTTTATAAATAAAGTGTGTTTTAGTAGTTGGATTTAAAACGAGTATAACTCTATTCTGTTTTGTTTTGTGTCTTATAGAAAAGTCTATTTTATCAAATACGTTTTCGTCTGTTAGTTCTTCAGCCTCATCAAGTACAAAACAAGTAACACCGCTTAACGATTTTAAATTCGCAGTCTGTTGTCCTGAACTTGTTTTTATTCCTTTAAAAATAATTTTAGAACCCGTAGTTACATTTATTATTTCATCTTTTGTAATATGAAAGTCCTTGAATTTATCAAGCAATTCTATTTTTTCGGTAAATTCAGGAATAATAGAAACGTGTGCTGATGTCAAAGTATAACGAGTAAATAATATTACGTTATCTGTTTCATAAGTTAAAAACAACAAAAAAGTATTTATGCTAAATGATTTAGAAGAGCCTCTACCTCCAGTGGTTATAAAGTACCTACTTGAAGTATTAAATAATGGCAAATATTTTTTATTAACTGTTATCAATTTCTTTTAATTTATTAATAATGTAAAAAAGTCACCACTTATAAATGATGACTTTTTAAATTTAATATACAACTTTTATTTAAAAGAAATTAAATCCTTAATATTAAAGTCGTTTATATTGTGAGTAGTTTCTACTGTTTCTTTAGGTTTGCCAAATAAATGTTCTGATATAAATATTTGACCTCTTTGAGATTCTAATAAAGTATGAACTAATTTTTCTTTAGCTTCAACATCTGTATCTACTTTATAAAAAGTTTTTAAAGCATTAGCAAATAATGTATTTACTTTTTCTTCATCTGCTTTTGACTTTCTTCCGTTTCCTGGTATTGCTCCGCCTTTTCCAGCCATTGTTTTAAGTTTTGTTTAATCAATTATTCACAATCTCCGATTTTCGGACAAAGAAATGTTTCACTATAATTACTTCTTTGGTATGAACCATCACAATCATTCTTTGTTACATAAGAACCAAGTGCAGAAGAACCGCTTCCTGGTAATGGTTGGCTACTTATAGAAACAACTCTATTGCAACATTCATACATATTCTTTGTCGGTAATTCTTCTGCGGTACATCCTATTAATAAAGCCGCAAATAATCCTAATAATATTTTATTTATTTTCATATAATTTTTTTAAATCATTAATTACTGCATTCCTAATATTCTCGGTAAAGTTTTCAATATCTAAAACCGTATTAAAAACATCGTTATAAATTTTTATTAATTCCATATCTGACAAAGTATCTAACTTTGCAATTAACTTAATTTGTGCACGATTTAAAGCGTTAACTTGTTTAAATGGGAATAGTTTATTCAAAATGTTTTTTCTTTTCTCACAACTAACGCAAGGCTTTATTCCGACTGCTTCAGTTAATTTTGCGATTGAATCTCCAAGTCCTTTACTTTTTGACATAGTATTGTTTTAAATTCGTTTCTAATCCTGATTATTGTGGCTCGTGAAATTCCGCTTTGCCTGGCGAAGTTGTTAACTCCATCTTTAGTAGAAAAATTAACAATCAATTGCTTATAGCTTTTAAGTTCTTTTAACGAATCTTCGTAAGCTGCGGTAAAATCTATTTCCTCGTTTTGTTCTGTATATTCCTCTTGGTAAAATACCGTTTTTTCTTTTACTTTATTCTTTCGGTATTGATCCAAAAAAAGATTTTTAATAACGCAATAAATATAAGAATGGTTTACTTCTTTATCAATATCGTACATTTTTAAATACATATCATGCACAAGGTCTTGTGCGTCCTGGTGATTACCGCAAATTTTAGTTGCGTAATTAATCCATTGATCATGGTATTTTGATAGCTCTTTAATCATTCCTACAAATATAGTAAAAAATAATTTAAGTATGCTTTGTTAATAAGTTTACTAAATAATTATTAAATGACCTTTGTTCTTTTTTTGCATTGGATTTTATTTTTTCGTACAATTCAATACTGATTCTTAACGGAACTTGTTTTGGTTTAGTTTTCATAATATTGTTTTATTTATTAAAATTCTTCTAATGTTCCATCAGGATATACACTTAAACCGCCACAAGTATAAATTCCTCCATCAGTATTTATTGCCTCTATTCCTTCCGATTCATAAACCGCTACAAATAGGCTGTTACAATCTTTTTCGTAATATTCTTTACCTCTAAAAAAAACAGGATATTTTTTTTTAGATTCTTCAATTTTAAATAATTTATATAAATCTTCTTCCGTTAGTATTTCAGAAGGGTCTACCCATTTATAAAATATTATATCATTTTCTATTAAACAATTTTCTTTTAACCATATTGCAAATTCAATCGCTTCGTTTTTTCTCATAATTTTAAATATAATTTTTTGTTTTTAATACATAAGCTACAATAGAAAAAAAAATTCCCATCATAAAACCGATAACTATTCCTTGTGCAAAATCTTCCATAATTTATGCTTTACTTATTAAAAAATTCCATAACCAAATCGCTTTTGGTCTTATAAACTCGTATGCTATCCAAACTAAAATATATTTCATAATCCTTTTTTTTCACATTTATCTGAACAATATAATTCTTTTGTTAATCCTGTGCTTATAATTTTACTGCACTTATTGCATAGTGTAGCACCTTGACCGTTGTTAAATTTGTGGATTGGTTTGGTTACTTCCCAGTAATAATCACAATAATAAGGATCTAAATTAGGACTTTCACAAAACCAAGACTGCCTAAACTTACTCGGTTCGGCTTTAAATCTATAACAATTATCTTTTATATTGCAATTAATTCCTTGACACATTGATATATCTGGCATCTTCTTTTATTTTTTTAAGTACTTCTTTAGCTTGTTCTTTCAATTTATATTCCTGTTCATAAATCGATAACCTTTGCGTTAACGGTTTTATATTTCTTTTATTTGCCATTTTCCAAATCTTCTAAAATTTTATAATCATTAATTGTAAACTCCTTCATTGGTTTTTCCCACAAACTGTGCCTATTATCTTTGCGTAATGCTTCAATAATCCTTAAATAGTGCCATCTTACTTCAGGCATTTCTTCTAACTTTATTTTTTTAGGCTTTTTACGTTCTAATTCTTTGTAATGAATATACTTAACATTATTTAATCTAAAGTCTATATCTTTAAATAAATCAGCGTCTTTATTATCAAAAGCTATTTTAACTTCATTATATTCTTTAATGTTTTTATAAAAATCTTTACGTTGGAAGTAGTGAAACCCTGTAGCGTGATTACATTTTAATTCCTTACAAATGTTTAAATTATTTCTGCCATTTTCTATTTCCTGATCCATATAAATACCTCTTAAATATACAAAATGCGGTTTTCTATTCTTAATTGTTAGGTCAATTCCAAATAAGTCTTTGATTTCTTGTAAAGTCATAATTACATTTTTTCTATTTCTTCTTTCACTTCAGACCAATAATCAAAATATAGACTTTCTTCGTCTACCATTCCAAGTATTTCATCAATTGCAATTAATGCGCATTTTTTAGCATTATCAATTGACATGTAATGATTAGGGTCATTTTCTATTCCGTGCATGGATAAAACTAATTTTTCGGCTTTGTTTTTTACTGTCAACATAATTTTTATCTTGTTATTTCGATTACTTCTTTAACTTCATAGTTTTCAATATTCATCATTTTAGCGTACTTGTGTACCTCTTGAATTGTTTTAAAAGACCTATCAGAAGATCCTTGAACTTCTCTGTAATAAATGTATTTTATTGTTCTTTTCATTATCTTAAAAATTTTTTAGTTGTTCTAATAAAATCCGCTTTGTTATCTTCTACAAAATGTTGAAATTTCAATCCGTCTTGAATCCATAATTTCGCAAGTCCTTCAATACCATTTTCAATATTGTAATTAATTCTTTTTGCAAACATTGCCATTTCTTGAATTTGGTCTGCGTACTGGGTTAAATCTTGAGTTGTCATAATATTTGTGTTTTGTTGTTGTTTTCTTTAGCAAATATCGTAATAAAAATTAATTACGCAATACATTTTTCAAGAAAATTTGCAATATTTTTTTCTTTTTTTGTATTCCACTCATTTACAGCATCTTTGTAAAGGATATCAATCCACCAATGTAACTTATAAGTTCCGCTACCTTTAAATATTAAACCATTTTTAAAGGTATGCTCTAGGCGATCAAGATTCTTTTTTTTAAATAATTCTATTTTATCGGCTAATTTCATTTTAGTATATTTTAAACCTTATAAATTCCTCTCCTTTTTTTACTATTGTTTTAAACGTGTGTAATTCGTATATGAATCGGTCATCCACTTTATACTTTTTTACCAAACAATCAATAAAAGTTTTTACACAATTATCTATGTCACTTGCTTTAGAACTAAAGCCAAATTCCAAAGCTAATTTAATATTTGTTTCATCAGGTATCTCGATTTTATTCGGCAACAATCTTAAACATTGAACTATAAAAATATCATATTCTTTTGTCCTAAATTTACGACCTTTAAAAGCGTTATTAATCGACATCGGTTTTATGTGTAGTTTTATTTCCATAATTAAAAAGGTACTTCATTATCATTATCATAACACTCAAACATATCAAAAGCCTCGTCAAGTGTTGCGTTTATTTGTTTTAGTTCTTCTATTTCGTTTTGCGTTCCGTTTCTAACCTTATCTAAATAAGTAAAAGGACTAACACCATTAAAATAATATCTTTGCTCTCGTACGTTAAAAGTAATTTGATCTATATTTTGCGGTATTCCGACTAATTTTTGTTTCTTAATTTTTTGAGAACCAAAAACAACGTCAGGATCTTTAAAATCTAATGCTCTATTTGGTCGCCAAACATATAAAACATTATCAGCTTTATCTGCAAAAGTTCCGCCTCCTTTAATTTTGTTTAATTCGGGTCTAAAATAACGCCCTTGATCCTTTTCGTTTTTCATTGGTGTAACCTGATGCGCTACTAAATTTACACTTACTTCATTTTCAATTGCAAATCTTTTTAATTGAGTCATAAAACGAGAAATATATAAATCCTCTCTTTCTCCTGCATTTGTTAGGTGTTCAATTGTGTTATAAGGGTCAATTACTAAAGTTCTAATTCCGTGCTTTTTTACCAAATATTTAGCTTTGTCGAAAATAGTTTGCAGTTTAAAATCTTTATCAGGATATATCACAAAGAAATAATCTTTTATAAAATTCATTCCTTGCTTATATTCTTCTTCGCTCATATAATTATTATAATAGTAAGGATCACAAGATTTGCCAATATATGCTTCTATTAAATCATTATAAAAATCATCCAAAGGAAAGTTTTCAGGACTAAAAACAGCAACCTTAACCCCTGAAATAATAGAACGAATTAAACACAATTGATTTAAAAATAAAGACTTTCCCTCGTTTTGGTAACCAGTCCACAAATTTACTTCTCCGTTTCTCCAAGTCCAAGCTTTGTCTATTTCTGTTATTCCTGTTGTTTCTCCTCTATTTTGTCCGTTCCTATAACTGTTTATCATAGAACTTGAAACGTCTGCAATAGTAAAAATACCCTCAATCTTTACGTCTTTTGCAAATTTAATAGTATTAGCCAAAGATTCTTTACCATACTTTAAAAGATAGTCGTTAGCATCTTTGCATTCATCAAAGTTTATTATTTTACATTTTTCCGCTCCAAATCTTCTTATCAATTCCTTTTGACCTTTTTGCCCTGCATCGTCATTATCTACTGCAATATAAATAGTTTCTTTACCCTCAAAGTAATTGTAATAATTATCAATGTAATCAAGATTTAATTCGCCTTTTAAATTAAATCCATTAGGAACTGAAACTACATTTTTTACACCTGCTGTATAATATGCCAATACATCAAATTCTCCCTCTACTATTACGCACTCATTTTCCGTTGCGATATTATCTAAATTATAAAATATCTTTTCGGCATCTTTGTAAAGTTTAAAATTCTTTTTTGCATCTCGATATTTTACATTTATTAAATCCCCATTAAAATAATAATCAAAACAAATGCAATTTTCTTCTTTTTTTGTTTGTGGCATCCATTCTTTTGACTCTCTAACTTTTAATGATTTTAAAGCGTTTAAATCTATTCCCCTAACATTAGATATATAATTTATAAATTTGTCGCTAAAATCACGCTTAATATTGTTTAAAATAGGTCTTACATATTGTTTTGTAATTTCTTTACGTTTAAAAGTATGCAATTGTATTTTTTCTCCGCAATGATTACACAAACCTAATCCAGTATCCCAAAAAACCGAAAGACATTTATCTTTACTCTTTTTTCTGTCTGCTGAACATACAGGGCAAGTGTGAGTTTTCGATCCGTTAGGTATTCCGTGAATATTATAATTTTCTATTTCAAAACCATTTATAAAATTTTCCATTGTTTTTAAATTTGATTTGTTTTGCCAAAAGGTTTTTCAGGAGTTGGCGAGTATTCTGTTTTTTCAATATCGTTCCAGCATTTACCATTTAACCAAGTCAAAGGATTTTTTCTAAATTTTACATCAGGGGTCAAAACTACATAATCATATACAACCTCCAAAATTTTATCAATATCTTTTTTAGGCAATTTTATAAATTTGTCTTTACATCTTTTTGAATCGTTCTTTTTGTTGTAAATATTCCAAAATTTTAAAAAATCATTTTCAAGCGATAGCGATATATTATTTTTATCTTCTCTTATCTTATCTTCTCTTATGGCATCGTTTTCGCATTGCGAATTTAATGCGGTCGCATTGCGTTCGCTTAAATCATTAATTTTCCTGCGTTTATCCCATCCATCTTTAGCGTTTTTACTGTTTTGTTTACTTATATTATCAAATTCAGACAATTGTTCTTCTAAAAAATCAATACGTATAAAGTCATCTTCAATAGCGATAATTCTATTGTCGCAAAGCGAATTTAATGCGGTCGCATTGCCAGCGCATAATTTTTGAACAGCAAGTTTTAAAGGCACATCCCCAAGTCTTGACCAATACATAGAACATAAATCAATAAACAAACCTTTGTCATCTCTTGATAACATTTGTATATTACCATTTTCCCATTGATTAGGTTCAAATTTAAAGTATGGTAATTCTTTAGCCATTTTTTACCTCACTTTCTGTAATTTTATTAATTTCTGTACGAAGTGTTTTAGCAAATTTAATAGCGGTACTTTTATCTAATAAAATAAAAGATTTTTGTTCATTATCACTAATAGAACCTATTTCAATCCATATTCTATTTAAATTTTCTCCAAAGTAAGCATTAGAAGTAATGTAAGTATCATTACAATCTGCATCTAAAAATTTTAATTCAAATTTTGCCATAATAATAACGGTTTTAAGATACCGATAAACTATTTAGTTAAAAAGTAAAATCCCATCAAGTTGGCTGGTGTGAGACTCGCCTTCATGATAGGATTTTTATAATATTTTCGGTTTTGTAACGTGTCTCACTACATTACAGCTACAAATATAATACTTTTTTTGAATAAATAACAAAAAGATATAAAAAAACCGCTAAATTTCTTCAGCGGCTAAAACAAAACTTTGTAAATGTACGAAATTAAAATAGTTTTTGTTGTGATACGTGGTTATTTATTCTTTGCATTGCCTTATTAAAATACTCTTTGTCTAATTCACAAGCCGTAAGGTCAAATCCATAATCGTGACAAGCAATCGCAATACTTCCACTGCCTAAATGCGTGTCAAGTATTTTAAATCCCTCTTTGGCATAATTTTTTAATATAAAGCCATATAAATTTATAGGCTTTTCGGTTGGGTGTATTCTTTCAGTCCCATTATTTGCGTGAGCTCCTAACCAGAATTTAGTATAAATCCTTGCGTTTGCATCAATATTAGTTAATGCTATTTCACAATCTGCATAACTATTATCACCAGTTTTTTTATCCCATACAATATAGCACCTACTTGGTTCTAAATTATCTATAAAATAATTTCCGCCCCAAACAATATAATTTTTAGAAACTCTTTTTAGTTCGTCAAAATATTCTTTATTCGGTTTTATATCCCAATCATTATCTCTATAAAACTTTTCTGCTTTTAAATTTTTTGTATTTCTATTTATAAATTTTTTACCTCCAGCTCCAATCCCGTAAGGTGGGTCAACTATTGCTAAATCAAAATAATTATCAGGATAGCGAGCCATAAGCTCCATGTTGTCTTCGTTAGTAATTGTTAGCATTTTATTTTTGTTTTTAGTTTATATTAGAAAATATGTGTAATCCTGGCGATTTGTCCATTATTTTTGCAATGTAAAAAACCTTCAACCGCTTTCGGTGCGTGTTGATATCCATTTCTACTATGCCAACTATCCGCACTCGATGGACTTCTTAAAGATTCAACTGTGATCCCTACATAATCTTTACTTGTCTTGTGGTGTACGTGATGCGTATATACGTATCTATGTTTAGTTAAACTCCATTCAATAGGGAACTCCTGTGCCATTAATAAAGGTAATAGTTCTTGTTTTGCTCCATCGCCGTGAGTAGTTCCAATAAGGTTATTATAATACCTAAAACCTTTACGGTGTGCTATCGAAGTATCAAAAGTAATATTTTGACAATTTTTAAAATAAGTTTCAATTACTTGCGCTAAAAAGAATCCGTTTGTATAATCGTGGTTACTTGGATTAAAGCAAAAATGAACGTCTGCAATAGGTAGTAAAATTTCTAAAACATCAATATAAAGATTTTTAGCTATTATAAAGTTTTCGAACCACATTCCGTCTGTGTCTTGTGGTGTACCGCTTGTAGTTGTTCTTTTTGGATTGTCAATATGTAAAATATCATTTCCACCAATAAACAAAATCTTATCAATATTAAAAGAAGAAACCTTTTGTAAAATACCTTTTACTCCTGCTAAAACTCTATGAACGGCTATTTGATTGTTATAATCTTCTCCAGTTTCAAAATGTTTTGATAGTTTACCAATATGAATGTCTGCAGGATCGAGTACTAATAAATAAGAATCTTTGTTTTCAATTCGTTCTAACTTTACAAAATTAGGAGCGTATTCTTGTAAATCTTTTATTAAAGTTGTTGTAAGGTCTTGAAATTGTTTTTCTTCAGGTTTTTCAAATAACGGATTGGCAACTCTTACACTTGCTTGTTTATTTTTTAACCAAAGCATAGGAGTAGTTTTTGGATCTACTTGTAAACTATTACACGCATTTAAAACCCCTGTATTATTTTTAATTTTGGCAATATGTTTTCTTATTCCAGAAATTTGTTCAGGCAAAATTTGCCTTGCTATTTCTCTATTACTTAAACCCTTTCCTAATAATTCTAAAATCTCGTCATTATACTTTGAAAAAATACTCATTTTGTTTTTTGTTATTTGATTAAAAAAATACGCCCCGTTTTGAGGCGTATAAATATACTAAATTAAAATAGTTTTTGTTGTGAAACGTGGTTATTTATTCTTTGCATTGCTTTATTAAAATACTCTTTATCTAATTCACAGGCCGTTAAATCAAAACCGTAATCGTGGCAAGCTATTGCAATACTTCCCGAACCTAAATGAGTGTCGAGAATTTTATCGCCTGTTTTTGCGTATTTGTCTAATATCCATTTGTATAAAGCTATAGGTTTTTGTGTTGGATGTATTCTGTTTTGTTGTGATGGGTGCTTATCATATTTTTTAGCACTTGAATTAAAAGAAGTCCAAGCCATTTCAAATTGAGCAAATGTTACATCTTCAGAAAATCCCTTATCCCATAGTAACCAACAAGAGGATGGAATTAAATATTCAGTCATATAATTACCACCCCAAACAATTTGGTTTTTAGATACTCTTTTTAATTCGTTAAAATATTCTTTACTTGGAATTGAACTATCGTTTCCTGCAAATTTATGATAATCGCTTTTTTTATCTCCTTTTCTCCTGCCAATTGAAACATTAATACTAATACCATAAGGAGGGTCTACAATAGCTAAATCAAAATAATTATCAGGATAACGAGCCATTAAAGCCATATTATCTTCGTTTGTTATATTTAACATATTAAGTCTTTTAAATCCACAGGTACAAATCCTTCAGGCTTTATTATTTTACCTTCTAAATTCCTTAAAACTTCCCCATTTGGAAACTTTGACATATTATTTAAATGAACTCTCCTAAAAGCTTCCGAAAATATATCCTGCATTCCGTGAAAGTTAATACTACCGTATAATACGTATGCCATATCAACCAAAGCATCTAATATCTCTACTTTATCATTATTATAACACGCTCCTAAATACTCCAGGTTTTCCTCTTTCATTAGCTTGTATCGTAATTCACAATCATTATAACTGTTAACCGTTGGTAAATCGTTAATAATTTGTTGACCTACTGTTTGGAATTCTCTAACTTCGTTTAACATAAATTTCTATTATTTGTTTATTTGTAAAATATTGTCCGTGATATAAAAAACCGTCTTTAACTTTTACTAAATTCGGTTCTGTGTCAAGCCATTCTATTAATTCAGCTATTTTATTTGTTTCCATCTTGTTTAAATGTTTCGTTATAGTATTGATCTGCGTCTGTTGGGTTTCTTTCAATTATCGATAACTTACAATCGTACCAAGTTTTAATTATCTGTAGCTTCTCCATTTCTTTGGCTTTTTCAATCTCATTAATATGGGTAATAATAAAATCATCATTACTATATTTAGAGTTTAATTGCTCAACTAACCATTCTACTGCTGTTTGTTTATTTTCCATCATTTTTAAGTTTTTGTAAGTATAAAATCGCATCCATTAACTCCTCTTGTAAGTGATTTAAAAAGTCGTCTGTATTATTTTCGTGTAAAGTTGTACCGTACTTCTTAATCCCTATTTTAGAGCGTTCTTTGAACTTGTTTAATACTTGGATTACTACTTTGTCTTTTTTCTGTTTTAATTCAGGTTCAAAATAATTCTCTAAATTTTCTTTTAAAAACATATATCCACTGGTTATATAATAATTAGAAAAATCAGGGTCTTGATATATTGTATATTCTTTACCAACTTCCAAACCTATTCTATTTTTTTTAGCTATTCTTTTCATAATTACATATTTTCGTTAAAATTTATCCTTAAAATCGTATCTATTTTTTTTGTGATTTCTTGAAAGTAAGTACTTTTTTGGATTGTGTAAGTATCGGCAACCTCATTATTTAAAAGTTCGCACATTTCAATAATATCTTTTTTTAATTGTATCATTCTCGGTGCAGTTACTTTTAAATCATCTAAATTCTCCAGGACCAATTGCATCAAACAATAAAATTTGTGCATATTTTTATTTTTACTTTTGCTCATTTTGTTTTTGTTTTTTATAACCCCCTAAATTAATAGGGGGTCTTTTATTAATATTAAAATGGAAGATCGCTTTCTATTTCTTCTTGTGAAACTTCTTTTGAATCAGCTTTAAATATTTTCCAAGCCGATAATTTAGTGAAATATTTACCGTTCCACTCGTTGCAACCTACATTGAAATCCACTTTTACCGATTGACCTACTTTATTAAATTTAATAAAGTTTTCAACTTTCTCATCTCCGAAAATTTCAAAGCAATAAAGGTTGTTGTATTGTTCAGCTGTTTTCAATAAAAAACTTTGTTTTTGCCATTGTTTACCATCTTTTGACTGTCCTTTTTCTAATGGTAAAATGTTTTCGATTACTCCTGTTACTTCTAAAGCCATTGTTGTTTATTTATTTAGTTATTAATAATTTTTTTCTTGTTCAGCTGTTACGCTGTATTTAGTCTTAATTTGCGCCATTGTTGCATTAGTTGCCTTTGCTTTGGCTAATATTTCAGCCGTTGCCATTGGTTTGGCTTGTACTGCTTTTTGCGCATCGTCATCCTCTGAACCGATACCACAAATTGAGCTTAAACTATAACGACGTGCGTATGTAACTCCAGACCCATAGGCTTGGGCGTCATTTGTATTTTTGCAAAATATTTCTGCAAGGCTTTCAAACACTTCACCAGATTCGTGCATTAAAACAGTCTTAACAAAGTTTTTACCTTCTATATTAACTAACGGTTGCAATAATACAATCCCGTTATTATTCAATGCAGGAACTACTGCCGCTAAAACATCATTCAAATCTGCGTATTTATTTTTAAAGAAAGGGTTTACACTTCCCTTCTTTGGTGTAATCATTTCTAATTGTGCTTTTACTAATGCTTTTGCTATATTTTCCATAGTATTAAAATTTTATTGTTATACTTGATTTTCTTGGAGTTGTACTTACCACTGGTACGTCATTACCGTACATGTCAATAACACTTTGTTTTTGCGCTAATTTAAGCAATTCAGCC
>Ga0181355_1000971_pt1 | contig 12571 bp, 27 predicted proteins | sample Fa13VDMM15DN_FD_130099 | JGI IMG/M metagenome (GOLD analysis project Ga0181355, IMG submission 130099) | Freshwater viral communities from Lake Michigan, USA - Fa13.VD.MM15.D.N | ecosystem: Environmental > Aquatic > Freshwater > Lake | place: USA: Michigan | collected 2013-09-23 | reverse complement strand
ATCTTGAGCTTCTTCTCATTAGCTAGTAAACAAGAGGAAATATCATAATGGTGAAATTTATGCCGTTCATCGAACTGCCAGCTCGTCTCTAAAGCTTTCTCAACATTAACAGACATAAACAAGCCATCCAAAACTAAACACCTTTGGCACCAAGGCCCAAAGAGGGTTGAAAGCCTTCTTGTATTGTCTACTTTAATTTGGTTGCCCTCCTGCATTGCTAAGGGATGAGTTACCGAACCAGAGAACTGTTCCCGGGGACCACACATATGCCATAAGTTCTTATCTTGAATCTGAAACTGAGCTGACCCTGCTAGTCCTGTAATATCCCAAGGAGATTCATTGAGCTTTTCAACAAGGTTCAGATCATGGATCTCTAAGTCGTCGTGCACAAACAACAAAAGCTTATCTTTATTCTCCTCAGTCAAATAACGATTGTAGACCTTAGGCAGACCTGCTGAGTTATCTTTTACAATCTCAAAGTCAAATAAAGTATCATCTGGATATCTAATATCAGAGAGTAACTGTAAAGACTTGGCAAGAGGCCTTTGCTGAAACTCTTCTAAAGTCTTTGTCTTAGTTGCGGTAACGAGTAGTACTTGCTTCATAGAATAAAATATGGGTTGTCGTAGTTAAAGGTCTGATACTCATCAAAGCCCATTCCATTAAATTTAAAGACAATTCCATCTTTATCAACTGACTTAGAGCCTTGAAAGGCTACAGAACAAAATGAATCTTCGTCTATATGAAGCGAAGAACCAGCTTTAACTAAAAAGATCTCCCCGGTAATGGAGTTATAGATCCAGGAGGTTAAAAGTCCTTTATATCTCTCATAGGTCTTAGCTATGTTACCCTTCCAACACAAGTCATAAGGCACCATAGCCGAGTCAACATTAAAAGCTATAAAAGTAGCCTCTGTCTTTAATTCGTCAAAGTTTTGAATAATACCATTCTGTGCCACAAACCAGTGTTTATAAGAGAAAGGATGAGTGGTCTTAAGTGAGAAGTTTTGACTTACTGTATTGGTAGGAGCTCTTGAATGAAACAAATAATAGATAGGAAACTCCTCTGTGCTCTTCATCTCTTCTTTGAGATAATCTAATTCAAATACTTCTTTCTGTTTTAGTAAGACAAAATTATTCTTAGTCACTCCTAAGAACCCTGACGATTGGTAGCCTCTATCGAGCCCTAACTTGTAGAGCTCGTAGGCCTTATCAATAGAGCTTGAACCTGCTAGTGAACACATCCTTACATTATAGGCTGACAACCGTACTTCTGCCAGTCAATTTCAATAGCATAAGGAACAGGGTCAATTAACTTTGCATCAATGAAGCCTTTAATACGAGCAGCACAAGCAGGACAGGTACTACAAGCTACCTCTCCTCCATTATAACAGGTCAAGGTCTTAGAGAAGTCTACTCCAAGCTCTACCCCGTATTGAATAATCTCTTTCTTAGACTTACTAATGAGAGGGGCCTGGACTTGGATTGTATTTTTACGATTGAGTGCAAGTACGGAGTTAAAAAGTTCTAAATAGTTCTTAGTGCAATCCCAGAACCCGCTTGTATCATCCGCTAAAGCTGCTCCATAAAGTATGGTCTCAGCTCCAATAGACTCAGCATACCCCGCAGCAATAGAAAGCATAACCGTATTACGATTAGGAACATAGGCCAAGGTCTGAGCCTGTCCAATTACATCCTTCATCTTTGGTACTTCAATATCTGGGTTAGTTAATGCAGAGGCATTAGCCAAGCTAGCATAAAAGCCTAAGTCAACAACTGTATGCTGTTGTACTGACTGTCCTTCACCAACACCTAAGTCAGAGGTATAATTGAGTGCCTTATCAATCTCAAGCTTATGCCTTTGGTTGTAGTTATAAGTCAAACAATAAACTGCATCATAACTTTTAACAGCATGATGTAGTATGACGGTTGAATCAGCACCTCCAGAGTAAATAACTACACATTTTGACATATGTAAATATTATAGATTAAACTAAAAGGAAATCAAATAGCATAAATAATATTACCATGATCTCCAAAGACGTAGACCTAATTGCAGAAGCATATCTATCTGCTATGCAAAAAAATCATAACTTTACCCCAGACCCAGCTATGGGATCAATAGCTGAGGTAAATCCAGAGCTAACAGACAGAGAGAACGTTGAGTCTCCTGTTGCAATGACAGTTTCAGTACCTGCAGGACCAGAAGCTATGGGCGCAATGGACCAGGGTTCAGACTATGGTTCATTAATGTCAGATCAAGCCCATGAAGAGTATGAAGAACATTGGATGGTTCGTTCAAACCTCTTCTCTCTTTATTCAAATGCTAAGAAAATTCATAACTTAGCACACACAGGTAATATAGACTTAGAACCTTGGGCTCAACAAAAGGTAGCCGTCTGTGCTGATAACCTTGAAGCTGTTATGAAGTATGTAGCTTACGAAGCAGCTGAAAAAGGTCTTAGCTGCTAATCAACTACACTTCGTCTAAAATTAGTTTATTGAGTATTTTTTTTTAAAAAAAATATAAATACCTATATGACTTTTAAGAAGTATTATTTGAATTCTTTACTCAATGAATGTACTTCTGTAGCTTCTACTTTTAATGGAAAAATAGTTTTAGTAAAAAATAGAGATCGAGCTTATGTTCCCACTATTAAAGTAGTTAGAGAGCTCATTAACGGGATAGAATTAGTATATTTACATGACGAAAATACTGATTATTCTGAAGGTATGAATTCAGCTGGTATTGGTATTATTAATACAACTCTTCAAGGTAAAAAAGATGAACAAGAAGGTACAGAAAAAAGAAGAGAATCAAGAAATAAAATAAATAGTGATGGTTACCGGATAAGAAAAGCTTTGAGCTATTCAGACCCTGAAAAAGTTGTGCAAAGTTTAGATTTGTTTAATAGAGGTCTTGGAGGTCATTCCATTGTTGGTTACTCTGAAGGGTTTTACAGTATTGAAAAGTTAAGCTTTGGAAAACCAGCCATCAAAAAACATTCAAAAGATAGTCTTGTTGTAAGAACCAATCATGGCATTAGTTACCCAGCACAAGGATATCAAGTAGGCAAGGACAGAGAATCTTCTTTAGCAAGAGCATTTTATGCTAACAAAGAAGCACGTAAATCTGAAACACCAGAGCAGCTTTTGCTAAATTTAAGAAAACATCATCCCGATGTTCCTGGGTACAAAGAGCCTTACCGAACTAATTATAAATCATGGACCTCTTCTCAGCTTCTTTTAAATTTAACAGACTTTGAATTCACTTTAGTTTTGGATGAAAATACTAATTTTTTAGGAATTGAAAATCGTTTGCCTAAACAATACAACCCTAAAATTAAAGTAAATATACAAAAGTTAGAGATTGCTTTTAATTTAGTGGATACTAAGACATATTAGTCAACTACTACTTCGTTCTCAGAACAGAACCGAAACAGGTCAAAGTCAAAATCAGCCAGTCGACTATCCACATAGCTAAACTCGTTCTCAACCTGATCCTTAACCTCTTCTACTACGTCTAAGCACCCCTCACACCATTCCTTTATTTGAGGAAAGGAGGTAAAGTCCATAGCCCAGCAGAACTGTTCGGAAGCTTTGTTGAGTACATCTCTGAACTCTTCTAGCTCCTTAAGCTTAAGCTTGGCCTTAGTGTTCGTATCCGTCGTCATTTGGTTCATCATCCTTATATTGTGAAGAAATCTGATAGCGAGTGCCATCAGATTCAATCTTGTCATAAGTGTCGTACATCTCTGAGGCCAGACTACGATCAGCTCGGAGCATATGAGTCAAAAGCTCATAAGCTTCCTTACTAATCGAGTTGTCTCCAGAGACAGTAGCAACGATGTACTGTTTAACGAGTTCAATAGCTTCTTTATTCATGTAGCTTATTAGTTAGTTGGTTTAATAGAGAAGGTAACCCTTACCTCCTCCAAAGTTGTAAATATATTGGCAGCTATACAACATAGCTCACCTTTATTGAGTAACACAGCATTATAACCTCTATCAGTTTCTTTAATTTTTTGATATAAAAGGGTATCCTGTTCCGTACTAAGATTGACGGTAAAGAAGTCTCCTACAAATAAATCATTCCACTTAACGTTTGCCATATAGCTCAAGACAGTTCTTGAAGGTGCCTTGTAGGTCCTGACGGACAGATTGACGAATGTTGTCTACAATTTTCCATGTTACAATAACCCCTAATGTCAGGGCAAGAATAATTATGCCAACTGAGATGATCTTTATCAACTTATACATCGTACAAAGCCATCTCTTGTTCCAACTCTCGTTCGGTCTTAAGGCGGTAGCCATTACCAACCTTCTTAACCATTCCTTCAGCAATCATATAGTCCAATGTCTGCTGAACCTGTTCTCTTTTTTCGTTGTCTGTCATATTACTTTGTAAGCGTCCAAAAGTCGAGCTGCTTGTAGGACACCAACCGGTCCATCCATTGTGAGTGGGTACACCAATCAATGTTAGCAGCTATGAGAGAGGGCTGAGTCTTTTTGCGAAACAGATTAACTGTTCGCTCCATAGCTTCAACAAACTCTAGAATCAAATCAATGAATAGGTTTTTAAGATGTTTCATTATTGGATGTGTATTATCGAGGAAGAGAGAAGAGTAATCAAGCAAGAAGTTTGAACAGCTTAACAAAGTCTTTTGAGTCCAGATTGTAGAATGAAACTCCAGCCAGGGACCAACTGCGGCGATAGGTAGCAAATAAATGCTCCATGAAGTGACAATCAGTCTCAGCAATATTGTCGTAGTCTTTTCTCGAGACAGTGACGTGGGTAGCAGTGAAGCGTGAGTTGTTTTTAGTAGTCATTTGTTCTTTTATTATGCTTTTATTTTACAGGCATTATAAAGGAACTGCAAGCAAGTAAATTCTAAGCAACAACTTGTCCGGCAGCAGGCTGTTGCTGGGAGCGAAGAGCGCTTCTAGGGACAAGATCGATAGAAGAGAAAGTATCATTACCGCGATGAACAGTGATAGGCATTAGTACGATGTCGTGCTTCTGACATACAGCTTCAATTTCTTCTTTAGCAAGTTTAAGGGATTCGTTTGATAGTTGTTGGGTTTGTTCCATATACATATATTATTTGTTTAAAAAAGAAATGCAACTTAAGAAGTCCAGATCGCCGTAGCTCCCCGACCGTTTTTCTTGATAACATCCAGCATGGTCAGCTCGCGAAGAACTGATTGAGCCTTCAAAGAGCAACCCAAGAGCTCGGTAGCAGTTTTGAGATTGATCTGCCCGTTCTCTTTGACAGCTTTAGTAACAGCTTCTACATACTGGGTTTTTTTACCCTTTTTATTAGGTACTGCATCTCCTTCTGCGACTTCGACCTTCTGAAAGTCAAACCCACGCTCAGTCATTAAGAAGGCAGTATAGCCCGCGACACCGAACCGGTTTTTTGTTACATCAATCTCGCGAACGACAGGGTTATCCTTCGACTTAGTCATGATAATATTACAATCAACAGAGTGAGGGAGCAGAGTTGAGCCTTTATAGGTCCCAGTTTTCGTAAAGTGAAGGATGATACCTACAACAACTTCGAGCTCTTTAGCTTTCGTAACGATGTAATTAGTAAGATATTCTTCTAAGCGCCGACCACGCAGTTTTTTTCGCGAGGTCAAAGCAGGTAAAGAATCAAGAATAACAACATCAAATTTATTCTTCTCGACAGCATCAAAGATATCTTCGATATTAGTCAGATTAGCTACCGAAACCTGCTCAACACCGAGACGTTTGCAGGAGAAGGCCAACTGCTCGACAGACTCTTCAGCGGAAACATACGCGGTTTTTTTGCCAGTCATCTCGAGTTTTTCGAGCATCTGAATCAAAAGCGTAGTCTTGCCCGTACCCGGACCAGCAGCAAGAGTGAAGGACATACCAGGGAGAAAGCCCTGCCCACCGAAGAGAGCATCGAGGTCTTCCTCACCAGTCTTGAAACGACGCGAATAGATCGCAGGGATCTTTACATCAATCGCGCGTTGGAATTGTTTGTTTGAGTTAATGACTTTCATTTCACCCATGAGTATAAGGGAACCCTTATTGGTAGTCAATATCTTTTTCATGCTAAGAACTAAGACTTAAAACTAGACTATGCGCAAGAGCTGCGAGAGAAATTTTTAATAACCGAGAATGCGCCATTAGCTACCAAGTACTTCCTCTGAGTTTTATAACAATCATGACTCATGACTTGAATCTCAGATCCTACCTTACCAGTCGAAACCATGACTCCCTTCTTACGTTTGCCTACATTATAGAGTCGGGCACAGGAACCACAGACCTGGGTATGAGGTACAATCTTAATACGTTCTTCTTCAATTTCACTACTGCAGTTTAAGCAAATCATACCACAATTAAAAAGGAACTAGAAAATACTTCAAGCTTAAAATAGAGGTTGCCATATTTTAAAAGTTCCTACATAATGTTTGTATGTTTAAAAAACTTAAAGAGAACTTTTGGTTCTATTGTGCAATTGAGTCTTACAAAGGCTTCTGTGTCGGGGCTACTACAGCGTATCTCGGTCTCTGGGCTCTTATCTCCATCGTCCGCTTTATTTTAGATAATTTCTTACTCATACATACCTTCTAATGCCTCACTATCAAATTGAATACTACAATAAGTTGTGGAGGGATTGGATTGCCTTTGATCAAGAATTCTATCAAACTGAAGAACAAGCACAAACTCGTATTAACAACTACAAGGAGTCAGTTCCTGAAATCCAAACCCGAATAATCCAAACAACCACATTAAATGAAAAACCTCAACGAACTCGCAAACGAAATTTGGGAACAACCGTGTCCGTTCAAAAAACGTGAACTGATGCACAAAATGGTCGACTACTCAGCGGCTAAAAAGAGAACAAAAGACCTAGCCCATATGAGTATTGACGGGATGCCGGACTGGAAATTGGATAGGTTTGTATCCAATTATAAACTGTCTGGTGACGGACATAAGTTAATCAAATGAGTAAGGTGAAGCCTAAGACTCTTGAAGAACATATAGCTTCTCAAGAACAGCTTCATCATCTACCTTATGTCTGGCTTTACTTTATTGAGTTCATTAACAAGTTAACTGGTAAGGTAGAGTTTCGAAAGTTTGGTGTAACAGGTAAACGAACTACTCTGGATCGCTTCTACAACAAGTATGATAGAGAACAATATGCAGACTGGGACATAAGAGTCATCTGTGATGTTAGACTAAAACCTAAAAAAGCTCTGACTAAAGAATTCTATCTTCAACAGCGCTTTCCTAAAAACCTCAACATTGAGAAGAAGATAAAAGGGGTTACAGAAATTTTTACTGGCTATGATGAATACATTCCGCTAATAATAGAATACTTCGAAACATTAAAACAAAAATTCGGTATATGAAAAAACTACTTCTACTTTCAATCTTGTTTACAGGGTGCGCTTATAATGGACCAGAGATCATCTCCCTTAACTACCCTCCCTTTATCAATTATAATACCCAACCCTTGCAGGAATACATCCGCAGGTCGGATGCGGAGGCGATGAAGTTAGAGCAATTCGTTCGTAGATCAAATAATAGAACCCAACTTCTACAATCTCTAGTAAACTCTCGACAAGCTAATCGAGAACTATACAAGCAATTACAAAATCCCTGGAACGGATTCTACCTCCTTAATGGCTACAATCCGTGAAAAGACTCTTTCTACTCTTATTACTTCCAGGCTGTTCTATGTACTCCCAGCCCTTGGCAGAGTCTCAGATTACTGCCTCTCAAACCAATCAACTCATTTCAGGCCTAGCTGGACCTAATTCGGTATCAGGAGGACTTCTAGAATTTCAGAATTATAATCGCAATATTAATGCAACTATGCAGAACCCTTGGAATGGATTCTTTAAACTTAGAAACTTATGGCTTCCTTAATAACTAAACCCTACTACAATGTAGAGCGGAGAGGTTTGGATGAAAGGGGCTGGTATCAAGTTATGCTGGCACCTTTTAAAACTGAGGAAGAATGCCTTGAGTATATAGAGAAGTATAGGCATTGTTATCCTTTAGAGCATCAAAACTATAGAGTCACCTTTGAGCAATAAATAACTCTGTGATTGAAAAACTTTACGAAGAAGTGCTTTTAGAGGAATCTATTAAGGATTGGATGATGCAGAATAAAAATGTTCTGAAGCAAATGGCCAAGGAGTTAACAATTACTGGGTTACCTCTTGTATCGGCAGCTTCTATGGGTATTTACGTTTCAAACTTCCTAACCAAAAACTTCCCTAATCTCCCCGAACAAGCTCTAGATAAAATTGCATTATTCATTTCAAATAATCCTCAAATTCTAGACTTGCTAAAGTAAGTAAAAACTCTATACTCGAAGGAATGAACGCAAAGCATCAATTCAAATATACCTACACTGATACCAATATTGAAGAAATCTCTCCTGTCGAGATAACTTTTGATATGCCTGGAGAGGTTACTATTACTCAAATGCTCTATAACTTTGAAAGCTACTTGAAGGCTTGTGGCTTTATTTTTGATGGACACTTGGAAGTAGCCCCAGAAGGTGGCTATGATTTAGAAGACGAAGATGAAGAAGAGCCTCCCTATTGCTGTATGGGTGATACAGATAACAGTGACTGGGAGGACCAGGCACAGGAAAAACTTCAAGAATGGAATGAAGGGCTTGCTAAATTACAAGCTGAAGTAAAGAAGAACAAATGGGTTCATGGTATCTGTAATCCTCCTTCACCAGATTGGAAGAAATGATTAAATGAGTAGGGAACAAAAATTTAGGGCTTGGAACTATCAAACAGGTAGCTTTGATTACTTTGGACTTAAGGAAGGGCTTACTAAGTTGCCTTTAGACTTTATTGATAGTGAGATTCAGCAATACATTGGCTTAAAAGATAAAAACGGCAAAGAGATCTATGAAGGAGATCTAGTCAACTTTTCTGTTAACAATACAGTTGAGCTAGGTGACAAAGATATCATGGATTATAAAAATCAGGATGTTCATTACTCTAATGAGTTCTGTGGGTTTATGTTTGGAGTGAATGGTTTCACCCCTCTTGATAAAATCCTTATGACTTCAATAGAGGTTGTAGGTAATATATTTGAAAATGAGAGTTAGGATCAACAATATAGGAGCTACCCCGGATGTATTGAGGGAATTGGCTATTGTAAAGTATCATCCTAACAGATATTATGGAGAGCTTGAGAACTATCTAAAAGATGGTTGGGAAGATAAAGGAGCATATATCAAGTGTAGATGTGGATCAATTGACAAAAGTTGTTTTGAAAAAAAAGAGACAAACTATACAATAGCATTCCTGAGATATGATTCTAAAGAGGATTGCACTAGACTTGAATCAGTTGGTGATAGATTATTATATATAGAAGAGAAAGAGAGGAAAGACTTTTGGGAAGTTTACAAAATTGCAGATAGGATGCTAATGGAGCAAGTAGACAGAGATGAACTAGCCGACTTCGGGTTAGTACTTCCTTAAATTATACTCAAAGTAATGAACAAACAAACTGAACACTTCCTTAAGGCTTTACAGGATATAGAACAAGGCAAAGTGGTTCCTCTCGATAAAGCCCTCAATGAAGAGCCTCCTTCAAAAGAGTTACAAAAGGTGTTCAATAGTATTGAGAGTATAGATGCCGAGAGGGAGGCGTGGAAGAGGATGTTTGATTTACAATCTAAACTCGTAATGGGGTTAGAGATGGATAAGATTAGACTTGAAAAGCTCATAGAGCTTAACATGAAAGATCTCCATGATATAATTGACCAGAGGGATTGGTATTACGAAGAGTATCAGAAGTTAAAAGACCGATCAGACGTAGTCTAAAAGACATAAATATAATACATATGGCAACACCTCTTTTAACCGCAACCCCCGCAGCACCCCCTACCTATAATCCAAGCATGGCAGATACCTTCTCTTGGGTTCCAGTAGAAGGAGCGGGAAGACCCTTATTTGCAAGAGCTACATACCTAACAAATGCTTCTGATATCTCCATATCCTTATCAGCTAGTGACTTAAATTTAAATATTGATGAAGTTGAAGATCTTTTAAAAGCCCAATTGGGTCAATCTGGCTTTGTCTTTCTGACACCAGGTACAACAGCTACAGGTAACTTTACAACTGTTCAAGTTATTTCAACTTGTAGAATAGCCACAATTGCAGCCACCAATTCAACTGTTGGTTCTTTAACTGCTTTTGAACTACCTCAAACTTTCTCTTTCAACGGTCCAATCACTTCAATTTCATTAAGTTATGGGGCAGCCATAGTTTATAAGCTGTAAACTTTATGCTTAAATTAGGAATAGGTTTAACCAAAGCTGGAACAAGCCTTGACATTGATGCACTACTGTTTTGTGAACGTTCAGGAGCTAGAGATGTGGGCAGAATATCAGAATTTGTTCGGGGGATAAAAAAACTCGGACTGTGGAATAGCATGGTCTGTTGGCCGTTGCGGTCTTCGCAGAACTATGGCAGTGGCGACACCGTGTTTTCGTTGGGTGGGCTGGGGACGTTCAATGGAACGCGGGTTAATGGGCCGACTTGGGGGAGTGATGGCATGGAGTTTGCGACCGACACCGCAACAGGGAGAGACAAGCACATCACCATTCCGTTTACTGTGTTTGATATACGAGCAAACACTACATTTTCTTTGGTGACTAACCACGGCATTGGTGCTGCGTTTTCTTCTGGATTTCAAACAGGGTGGGGAAGTAACACCGGAGGCAGCAGCACCTTAAATGCGTTAGTAACGCGCCGCGACAGCGCAACTACCAATACGATAATTAGCCCACAGTCGGCTGGCGTGGCGGGGTTTACTAATTTTCAAACTACAACACTGACTTTTGGAACATTCCGCGAATATGTTACGCAGCGCAAAACCAACAATTCTGCTGACGCAACCGCAGATGGAAACAGGCAGTATGTGAACGGCTTATTGGCGGCTTCAGGTTCTAATAACGGTTATGCGATAGCTAATGCAACAACAACGCTAATTGTCGCAAACAATGGCAGTAAAACTGAAGCAATTATCGGAAAGGTCGCGTTTGCATGTGTAATAAACAACTGGGAGTCTGATGTAGTTGCGTTTAACGCATTACTAAAAACAACATTGCTCAACGGAGTTTTACCATGAGCTACGAACTAACCCAACGCACCATTGCCGTTGCTCCCGAAGCCGTAGCGACCCTTTTCCCTGCGCTAAATGCCCAATACGGCGAAGACCTGTCCTACGGCAGCGGCAGTACGCGCACGATTGGGGCTTTTTGGAATGACGAGGAAAAGACTAGCATTTATGCGGCGTCCATGCTGCGCGGCAATATTGTCGGCCAACCTCTCACAGATGGCCGTGTGGCTTATACTTGCCTTTGGCAGGCCGACCTCGCCGCTGCCTTTGACCGGGGAGAGATAGAAGGGGTAGAAGAGTTAACTGAAGAACAGTTAGAAGATTTAAAAGTAGTAGAAGAGATTTAATAATAAGTTGTAAGTAATGATCTTATTTTTTGTTGCCATAGACAATAGAATATAATAAAATTTAAAGAAAATTAACACCCAACCTATGGAATCTAAAGATACATCAATAACAAGGCTCAAAGAGGAACTAAAGAAGAGTAACAAAATTATATTGGATCTATTAAGGGAGAGAGAGACGATGAAGAAGGCCTATGAGATGCAGATAGATCTGAGAGAGGCATTAGAGAAGAGAGTAAGAAAGTTAGAGAGAAACGTATAAGAATCTAAAGGATTTTATATGGAAATAGGAGAAAAGTACCGGAAAATAAAAGAAAAGATACAAGGAATCGATAACCTGTTGAGTATGAATTGGAAGCATATATTAGGTGATAATGCTTGTGTGAGAAGAAGTTCCAGAGGAATAAAGATAAAATATCAGAACAAAAAAGAAGGAAATAGAGGGAAAGGCATAGATAAAGAGCTTGAGTTTCCGCCGAGAACATTTAGAATAGAAGAATAATTAGTTTTAGTTCTTTGAAAATTTGCGTGTGAATGCTGGCGCAGTAACCCTGCAGCCATAGAACAGATAGAAATAGATATTCAGAACAATTTCTGAAGCCTTCTCAATAAGAATAATTCTTATTGCTCAATAGGAAGGTTATTCATCTGTATGAAAAGTCCTAGTAAGTCCTTAAAGGCTATTAGGCATTACAAAGGAACAGGCATGCAATACTCTGCCTCCTCTCTCGAAGATATCCGAGAAGGTTCCATAGAGAATAAGCCCAATATAGAGGCCCAAAATATAGAGTGAAGGGTTCTAGGTAAGATGCAAAGCCCGGCCTACAGTGCCTTAAAACCTATGTAACAACACACGCAACAAAGGTTAGGTGTTCTGAAGGCTATATAAGCGATCACAATGATATTATATAACCAATGCCAGCTAAGGCGCAACTTAGCCTGGTCCTAGTTTGCGACAAAAACACCACATCTTTCTAAGCTTGTAATGCTATAAGTATCTCTATAAGGTTATAGTGTTTATAAGCTGCTTTAAAATAGCTAACCATGTCTGGGTACCCAGGTTTGGCCTTTCTAAAAAGCACTAATTTTTT
>Ga0181355_1000967_pt1 | contig 12583 bp, 13 predicted proteins | sample Fa13VDMM15DN_FD_130099 | JGI IMG/M metagenome (GOLD analysis project Ga0181355, IMG submission 130099) | Freshwater viral communities from Lake Michigan, USA - Fa13.VD.MM15.D.N | ecosystem: Environmental > Aquatic > Freshwater > Lake | place: USA: Michigan | collected 2013-09-23 | reverse complement strand
CAATACTGCTAATACCACGGCTGACGCAGCCTTTGCCAAAGCTAACTCTGCTAATGTTCTAGCACAAGCCGGTTCAACTTTAGCCAACACCGCCAATACCACAGCCGATGCAGCTTTTGCTAAGGCTAACTCTGCTAATGTCCTAGCACAAGCTGGCTCAACTTTAGCTAATACTGCTAATACCACGGCTGATGCAGCCTTTGCCAAAGCTAACGCAGCCAATGTTCTAGCACAAGCTGGTTCAACTTTAGCCAACACCGCCAATACAACTGCTGATGCTGCCTTTGCCAAGGCTAACTCAGCTAATGTTCTAGCACAATCTGCTTTTGCTAGAGCAAATAATTCATTAAATGTTCAATCTGGTGGTACAATTACAGGCGACACTACCGTTACAGGTAATCTTACTATTGTTGGTACCACAATATATGCAAATACAATAACCGCATTAATTGCTGATAATATTTTAACTTTAAATGCTTCTATTGGACAATCATCAGCACCAACAGTAAATGCTGGTATTGAAGTTGACCGAGGGTCATCAGATAATGTATCAATTTTTTGGAATGAAACTTCTGATACATGGACATTTACAAACGATGGTTCAAACTATTTAGAAATTGCTGATGCAGCTCGTTTAAATTCTGCTTTTGCATTAGCCAATACTGCTAATATCAAGGTAGATTCTGCCTATGCTTTTGCCAATATTGCAAACACAACTGCTGATGCTTCATTCACAAAGGCTAACTCTGCTAATGTCCTTGCACAATTAGCTTTTGATAAGGCCAATACCGATGCAACAAGCATAACAGCTTCAGCTGGCATATATGGTAATGCAACTATTATTCCTGTTGTCACTTTGATTGCTAATGGCCGTGTAAGTGCTATTACCAATACTGCCATACAATCTGGTTCAACGAGTCAACCAGGTATTCTTCAACTCAATGATACTATAACTTCAACCTCAACAACACAGTCTGCCACAGCTAATGCAGCTTTAACTGCTTATCAACTAGCTTCAGCTGATGCTGTTTCATTTGCAATTGCATTAGGATAATCATGGCAAAACCAACAACTAGAGCAGCTTTTATAGATTATTGCTTAAGAAGATTAGGTCATCCAGTTATTGAAATTAATGTGGATGATGACCAAATATCCGATAGAGTAGATGATGCTCTACAATTTTTCAATGACTATCATTTTGATGGTTGTGAGAAAATGTTTATGAAGCATTTAGTGACACAGGCTGATATCGAAAGAAGATGGATTTATGCACCAGATGCCGTTATATTTGTAACTGGTGTCATGCCTTTTGACCAATCAAGTTCTTCAATCAACATGTTTGATTTGCGTTATCAATTAAGATTACATGATTTATATGACTTTACATCCGTATCTTATGTGTCATATGAAATTACAATGCAACATATACAAACACTTAATATGTTGTTTTCTGGTACTCCTCAATTTAGATTTAATCGTCACCAAAATAAATTGTTCCTTGATGCAGCTTGGGGAACAGATGTTAAACTTGGTGATTATATTATTGTTGAATGTTATCGTGCATTGAATCCGGATACAATTACTCTCACTGGCACATTAACGGGTAATACAACATCAAATACAATTACTGGTACAGGTACAATATTTGACCAAGAATTATTAGAAAATGATTTTATTACATTATCATCTGGTGAAGAAGTTCAAGTTCGCCATATTAATACGCCAACACAAATAGTTATTGCAGCTAATACTCTGACAGCTAATGCTTCAAGTAATACTGCAACTAAAATTGGTGTGTCAGATGTATGGAATGACCGATTCTTAAAGCGTTATGCAACAGCTAAATTAAAATATCAATGGGGTTCAAATTTAAGTAAGTTTGCTGGTATTCAATTACCAGGTGGTGTGACACTTGATGGTCCAAGGATCATGCAAGAGGCTCAGGTGGAGATTGATAAGATTGAAGAAGAAATGTCATCTTACAATATTCTTCCAAGTGATATGTATATGGGTTAATGATGAATGAGCACAAACCTATATTTTAATAATTTTCCCAAGAACATAACTTCCGAGCAGTTGCTCGTTGAAGATTTAGTTATTGAGGCTATGAAAATCCATGGCATGGATGTATATTACATGCCTAGAACTTCTCGTGACCGTGTTGACTATATCTATGGTGAAGATACACTCAAATCATATACATCAGCTTATCCAATTGAAATGTATTTGGAAGATGTTACCGGAATGGAAGGCGAAGGTGACTTCGTATCTAAATTTGGTTTAGAAATTCGTGATGAAACCACATTCTTATTATCCCGAAGAAGATTTGCATCCACAGTTCCTCAAATAAGACCAAATGAAGGTGATTTGGTTTATGTTCCTTTGGTTCAAAATCTATTTGAAATTACCTTTGTTGAACATGAAAACGCACAGGCGATGTATTATACTTTAGGTCGTGGCCGTGGTGGTAATGTTTATGTGTATGCTCTAAAACTTAAACAATTTGTATTCTCAAATGAAATTATTGAAACCGGTGTTGTTGAAATTGATGAACAGGTCCGTGAAGAATATCCAAGAACAAGACTTACACTATCTTCTGGTGGTGTCCGTCAATTTACAATCGATGAAATTGTATACCAAGGCACCAATTTAGCAAATGCTACAGTTACTGGTCTTGTTTATGATTTTACACCAAATACAACAATTGATGTATATCGCACCATTGGTACATTTAATACTGGATTATTAAAAGGCAATACAAGTAATGCACAATGGACAATTTCTGTGGTGTCTGATACAGCTACAATGAATAATGCCTTTGAAGATATTGCTGACAATGCTCGTATTGAATCTGAATCGGATGCAATCATTGATTGGACTGAAACCAATCCGTTTGGTGGTGATTAATGTTAGGTAATGCTCAATTCTATAATCGAACAATACGAAAAGTTGTTGTGGCTTTTGGTACTATGTTCAATGATATTTTACTTCAAAGATATTCTGTTGATGGTACAACCAAACAAGAATTATTTAAAGTTCCATTGACCTATGGTTCAAAAGAAAAATACATAACTCGTATCACTTCGGACCCCAATTTAACAAAAACAATTTCATCTACTGTTCCTCGTATTTCATTTGAAATGACCGGAATGAGTTATGATTCAGGCCGCAAGCAAGTATCAACACTCCAAAACTTTTCAGCTAATACTTCTACCGGTATTAAAACACAGTTTGCACCTATTCCTTATAATTTTGATTTTTCAATGTCAATCTATGTAAGAAATACGGAAGACGGCACACAAATACTTGAACAGATATTACCATTCTTTACACCAGATTTTAATGTGACCGTAGATTTTATCCCTCCAATGGATCAAAAGTATGATATGCCGGTACTATTGAATTCTGTATCTAGTCAGGTTGATTATGAAGGCGATTTTATGACAACTCGCTTAATTATTTGGAACCTAGAATTTACAGCCAAAGGGTATATTTGGCCTCCAGTTAAATCAGGTAAAATTATTCGCCAGGCAAATACAAGCATTTTCATTGAATCTCAATCAAGAAATTCACAGAAGGTGTTTGTTGATAAAGCTAATGGCTCTGGTTACTTTGCTCAAGAGGAAACAATTTTTGTTACAAAAAGAGATATTACGGGTGATGTAGCTTATTTCAGTAATTCAAATACAGGTATTCTTGTAGTAAGTAACCTAAATAAATTCCTTGAAGCAAATGATGTTGTCGTTGGTGCTACAACTAACGCCTCTTACACCGTTACTTCGGTTGATACAAACCCATTAAAAGTAGTTTTGGTCGTCACCACACCTGTTCCAATCACTGCCAATGTAGATGATGAGTTTGGTTTCTCTGAAACAATTACAGAATGGCCTAATATATAATGTCTAAAATGAATAATAATTTATCCGAAGTTCTTAATACCGAACCTATTGAAATTAATCCAATTATAGAGATTCAGTCTACCGAAGTTACATCTCCAAATCAGGTTGAAGAAGATGCTACTTTTGCTCGAAACAATATGAAGGATTTAATTATCAAAGGCAATAATGCCATGGATCAATTATTAGCCGTGGCTAAAGAATCAGAGCATCCTAGGGCCTATGAAGTGGCCGCAGGACTAATTAAGAACCTTGCAGATATGAATAAAGATTTGTTGGAATTGCAAAAAAGACGAAGAGATTTGTCTCCTAATCAAGAAGGATTTGCGGGAAATGCAAAAAGTTTAAATGTTGACAAGGCTATTTTTGTTGGATCTACAAACGAATTAGTTAAGTTTTTAAAGAATAATAAATAGAATAAGGAATATTATGGAAAAATTAATTGAGCAATTAAAAGTAATTCTAGGAACAAACTTTGCCTTATATGTAAAGTCTCATGGTTTTCATTGGAACATTGAAGGTTCAAATTTTCCACAGTATCATAAATTTTTAAAGAAGTTTTACAATCAGGTTTGGGAACAGACCGATGATATAGCCGAACACATTCGTAGCTTGGGTGCTTATGCTCCAGGTTCAATGTCTCGCTTTTTAGAACTTGCTGATATTGAGGATACCTTAACTGTTCCGGCATCATTAGAAATGATATCTGAATTAAAAGCAGATAATGACCGATATATTATACATTTAAGAGCAGGCATCGTGGCAGCCGACCAAGCTGGCGAACCAGCAGTAGCAAACTTTTTACAAGACCTATTGGGTGCTCACCAGAAAAATGCTTGGATGCTTAGTAGTATAATTAAATAATTATAAAATATTATGGATATTATTGATGGATATTTGGGGAATCATCGCCTTAAAAAAATAGGTGTTGACCTTTCTTATACTCAAGAACAAGTATCTGAAATTGTTAAGTGTACCGAAGACCCGATATATTTTATTAAAACATATGTAAAGATTGTGAATGTAGACCACGGTTTGGTTCCATTTGATATGTGGCCATTTCAAGAAGATATGGTCAAATCTTTCCATGAAAATCGTTTTAGTATTGCAAAAATGCCACGCCAAGTTGGTAAAACAACATCAGCTGTTGGTTACATGTTATGGTGTGTTTTATTTAATTCAGATTATACCGTAGGTATTTTAGCTAACAAAGGTTCACTTGCTCGAGAAATTTTAGATAGGTTAACAAAGGCCTATGAGTATTTACCAATTTGGCTTCAACAAGGTATCGTTGTTTGGAATAAAGGTAATATAGAATTAGAAAATGGTTCAAAGATATTTGCCTATGCTACATCAGCTGATGGTGTCCGAGGCGGTTCTTATAATTTAATATTCCTTGATGAGTTTGCTTTTGTGCCACACAATATGGCACAAGACTTCTTTCAATCAACTTATCCTGTGATATCTTCTGGTCAAACAACCAAAGTTATTATTGTATCAACACCAAATGGTCTTAATCTGTTCTATAAGATGTGGACTGATGCAATTGAAGGACGCTCAACTTATAAAACTGTTGAAGTCCATTGGTCAATGGTACCAGGTCGAGACCAGGCTTGGAAAGAAGAAACAATACGGAATACTTCTGAAGAGCAGTTCCGACAAGAATTTGAAACAGAATTTATTGGGTCATCCGCTACATTGATATCGGGTGCCAAATTAAGAAGTTTGGCCTTTCATAATCCAATATCTTCGATTGAAGGTTTTGATATATATGAAGAGCCTATACCAGGACATCTATATATAGCAACACTTGATTGTGCCGAAGGTGTAGCACTTGATTATTCAACGATTAATGTGGTTGATGCCACACAAACGCCCTATAAACAAGTTGCTAAATATAGGAATAATAAATTACCTTTATTGTTTTTTCCAACAATTATTTATTCTATTGGAAAAAAATACAATGAAGCCTATGCTTTGATTGAGACTAATAATATTGGTCAACAGGTGGTCGATATACTACATTATGATTTAGAATACGAAAACATCTATAAGTTAGAGCATCATCATATTAAAGGGCAGAGTATCTCAGCTGGATTTAGAAGAGCTACTTCTTTTGGTATTAAAACAACCAAGACTGTTAAGAAAATTGGATGTGCTAACTTAAAAACACTTATCGAAAATGATAAGTTAATCATTAATGACTTTGACACGATAGCTGAAATGAATACCTTCTCAAGGGTTCGTGATAGTTATGCAGCTGAAGAAGGTAATAATGACGATTTGGTTATGGGATTAGTTCTATTTTCATGGTTAACGGCACAAGCTTTCTTTAAGGATTCTACTTCCATCGATGTTCGTAAGTTGATGTTAGCAGAACAAAACATGTTAGGTGAAGAAGATTTGGTACCGGTTGGTATAATTGATGATGGAAGACGAGAAGAAATATCAATAGACCGAGAAAATAATGATATTTGGACTGAAAAGGGATATACTTCTTCCTCAAATTTCTAAATAACTAAATAGACTATAAAAGAATTCAACAACAATATATTATTCGTAAAGCTATTATTTAAAGGAGAAATCCAATGGCATTTCAGCTCTCACCTGGGGTAAATGTATCAGAAATCGATTTGACTACAATTGTCCCTTCCGTTCCAACTTCAATTGGAGCATTTGCAGGGCCGTTTGCATGGGGTCCAGTTGGCGTAATAACTACCATATCTGATGAAGTTCGTCTTGCTGATACATTTGGCAAGCCTGATTCAACAGTATATGAATATTGGTTCTCAGCAGCAAACTTTCTTGCATATTCAAATAACTTAAAAATTGTTCGTGCGGCTAATATCGCAACAACAAGAAACGCTGTAGCTAATACAGTAGCTGCAGCTGCAGTATTAATTTCAAATAATGATGACTACTTGAGCAACTACTCAGGCGGTGGTGTTACACGAGGTGAATTTGCAGCTCGTTATGCAGGTTCTTATGGTAATTCACTTAAAGTTTCATTGGCAGATGCTAACACATATGCTACATGGACATACGCTTCACAATTTTCAACAACACCTAACACTTCAACTTATGTTGCAAATCAAGGTGGCGCTAATGACGAAATTCATATTATCATTGTTGATGAAGATGGTAAATTTACAGGTACTTCTGGTACAGTATTAGAGAAATTTGCATATGTTTCTAAAGCATCTGATGCTAAAGACGATTCAGGCAATACAAACTATTATAAGAATGTTATTGAAAATAAATCAAAATATATTTATTGGTTATCACACCCAACAGGAAATACAACAGCTGCATACGCTAATGCTTCTTCTACTTGGGGGTCTACAGCTTCTAATATATCATTTACAAAACTTATAGCTAATGTATCATTATCTCTTGCAGGTGGTGCCGATGGTACAATTTCAACTGCCAATGTGGTTACTTCTTACGATTTATTTGATCCTGCTGAATCAGTAGATATCAATTTAGTTATTTCTGGTCCAGCTGATGCTACTATTGCAACAAGTCTCATCTCAATGGCAGAAACTCGTAAAGATTGCCTAATATTCTTATCACCAAGTAAAGCAAATTGTGTTGATAATGCTAATGATGAAGTTACAGATATTAAAACTTATCGTGATACTCTTACAAGCACATCATATGCTGTGTTAGATTCTAATTGGAAATATCAATACGACAAATACAATGATGTATATCGCTGGGTACCATTAAATGGTGACATCGCTGGTCTATGTGCTCGCACAGACCTCGAAAGAGATCCATGGTTCTCTCCAGGTGGTTTAAATCGTGGTATAATCAAAAACGCAATTAAACTTGCATGGAATCCAACAAAAACAAATCGTGATGATTTGTATGTCAAGGGTATTAATCCTGTTGTTTCATTCCAAGGCGAAGGCATTGTATTATTTGGTGACAAAACGCTTTTAAGTAAACCAAGTGCATTTGACCGAATCAATGTTCGTAGGTTATTCATTGTTCTTGAGAAGGCTATTGCTCGTGCAGCTCGCTTCTCATTATTTGAATTCAACGACCAATTCACTCGTGCTTCATTTGTAAATCTTGTAGAGCCGTTTTTAAGAGATGTTCAAGGTCGCCGTGGTATTTACGACTTCCGTGTAGTTTGCGATGAGTCAAATAATACAGGAGAAGTTATAGATAGAAATGAATTTGTTGGTGATATATACATTAAGCCGGCTCGTTCAATTAACTTTATTCAACTTAACTTTGTTGCCGTTCGTACCGGTGTTTCATTTGACGAAGTTGTTGGTAAGTTCTAATAAATAGAAAAACAGGAGATAAAAAAACATGGCTTTTTCCGTAAATGATTTCCGTTCCCAATTAGTTGGTGACGGCGCTCGTCCAAATCTGTTCGAGGTGGCTATGCCCTTTCCTGCGTTTTCTTTACCAGCAAACGCACAAACAAAATTAACCTTTATGTGTAAAACAGCACAACTTCCCGGTGCAACTATCGGTGTTGTGCCTGTTCAATATTTTGGTCGTGAATTGAAGTTTGCAGGAAATAGAACATTCGCAGATTGGACAATAACAATCGTCAATGATGAAGACTTTATTATCCGTAACGCCTTTGAAAGATGGTTGAACGGTATTAATAGTCACAACCTTAATGTGCGTAATCCAGTAGCTTTGGCTCCTGCAGGTTACACAGTTGATGGTCAAGTAACACAGTTTGGCAAACAAGGTAATACACTCAAAAAATATAACTTTGTTGGTTTATTTCCAACAGATTTAGCTCCAATTGATGTTGATTGGGGTGCTAATGATACAATTGAGGATTTTACTGTAACACTATCATATCAATGGTGGGAAGCAGTAGAATACGGTGTAGTGTAGTGAGAAGGACTTCGGTCCTTTTCTATTTTTTATAGGATGATATAATATGGCAGTAAAACTTTTTGGGTTTACACTAGGTCGTAAGGATGTTGTTCAACCACAACTTCCTGAGCAACCTTCTTTCGCACTTCCTACAGAGACGATGGATGATGGTGCAGTTACCATTACATCTAATGCTCATTATGGAACTTATGTTGATTTAGAAGGCTCTGTTCGAAATGAAATTGAATTGGTCACTCGCTATCGTGAGATGTCTAATCATCCAGAGTTAGAAATGGCCATTGATGATATTGTCAATGAAGCTATTTCTCATAATGAAACTGGTAAGATTGTCACTATTGTTTTAGATAAACTTAAACAACCAGAGTCCATTAAAAAGAAAATCATTGAAGAATTTGATTCTATCCAAAGAATGCTTAATTTTAGCAGTTTGGCCGATGACCTATTTAAGCGATGGTATATTGATGGTCGTTTAAATTACCATGTTGTCGTTAATGAAAAGAATCCAAAAGAAGGGATTCAAGAATTAAGGTATATTGACCCACGCAAAATTCGTAAGGTGCGTGAAGTTAAAAAAGAAAGAGATCCAAAAACAGGCGCTAATATCATTGGTTCAATAGCTGAATACTATGTTTATAATGATAAGGGCACAACAACACAAACTTATACAAGCAATATTAATGCTGGCTTAAGAATTGCACCAGAATCAATTATCAATGTAAATTCTGGATTAATGGATGCAAAAAATACATTCGTTATTTCATATTTACATAAAGCAATTAAACCACTCAATCAGTTAAGAATGATTGAAGATGCTATTGTTATCTATCGCTTATCCAGAGCACCTGAAAGAAGAATATTCTACATCGATGTAGGTAATCTTCCTAAAGGTAAAGCTGAACAGTATCTTCGTGATATTATGGTCAAGTACCGTAATAAGATGGTGTATGATGCTCAGACTGGCGAATTAAGAGATGACCGTAAGCACATGTCAATGCTTGAAGATTTTTGGCTCCCACGCCGTGAAGGTGGCAAGGGCACCGAAATTACTACATTACCAGCTGGCCAGAATCTTGGTGAGTTAGCTGATGTGGTTTATTTCCGTCAAAAACTTCTTAATTCATTGAATGTTCCTATTTCAAGATTAGAACCACAACAAGGCGGTATGATTGGTGTTGGTAGAACAACCGAAGTTACACGAGATGAAGTTAAGTTTTCTAAATTTATTCAAAGATTAAGAAACAAGTTTTCAACTGTCTTTGACCAAGCTCTTCGTATTCAATTGGTACTCAAAGGTATTTGTACCACGGAAGAATGGGAATTATTTAAAGAAGATATTTACTTTGACTTTGTAAAGGATAATAATTTTACAGAACTTCGAGATACTGAACTTCTTCGTGAAAGAGTATCCTTATTACAAACAGTTGACCCATATATTGGCCGATATTATTCAGCTGACTGGGTTCGTAAAAATATTCTTCAAATGGACGATGAACTTATTCAACAAATGGATAAAGAAATTGCTCAAGAAGATAAAGATGGGTCTGGTGGTCCAACATCGCCAATGGGAGGTGAAGAAGTTTCAGCTGACCAATTTCCGCCAGAAGATAACACCCAAGAAGACGGCGCCAATGATTCAAAGACTCCACAACTTGATGCTGATGTGGAAAAATATAGTAATATAAATAGAGCTTAACGGAGAAAATTATGGAAACATCACAATTTGTAGACCAACTTGCAGCTGGAGAAGCAGCAAAGGCCAAAGAAACATTAACTGATTTAGTGGCTGCTCGTGCATTTCAAGCACTTGAAGACCGTAAAATGGATATTGCTAAATCAATGTTTGGTGGCCAAGAAATAGCTGCCGATGACCAAGTAGATATTGAAGTTTTAGATGCCAATGAAATTAATGGTGTCAGAATGGGAGATATTGAGGTTCAAGATACAGAGGATACAGAAGCTTAATGAGAAGCTTAAAAGAATTTAAAGAAACACCAGTTGTTGAGGAAGAGAAGCAAGACTACTCTAAATTTGACGCATTGGTAAGAGCTGGTTTGGCTAATAGAACTCAGCTTCAAAGGCTTCATCGCATTTTAGATAAAATGAGTGATGAAAGACCTACTTTTAATTCTACTGATAGGACATTAATACAAGGTCTTTTCAATAAAATGACAGACCTTATTACCAATAACAAACAGATTTTTCAAAAAACTAAATTAGCTGTTCGTGAAGAAATTGAAGAATTTACTGAAGCCAATAGAAATTCTAATGAAGATCCACCTTTTGTTTTGATATTGCGTAGAAAGGCTATTCGTCTTTTTCCAAACAGTCAAAAGGTTGCTTTATACTATAATGCAAAATTAGATAAATCATTTAGTGTTCCATATGGTCTTGGAATTGATGGTGTAATACAAGCGGAAAATTTGGCGGATGGCATAAATACACTTGATGAAGATGCTATTTCACAATTGCAAAAAATTAAAAATGAGCATCAACACGGCACAGTAAAGCATAACGATGGAACATCGAGTAAGGTTGATGTCCAAACTGCACATGCCATATTGACCGTGCATAAAAATTTAAATGATGAAAACAAAAAGAAATTTGCAGATATGGTTGGCAAGTCCAATCAGCATTTACAAAAAGCAGCTCAGTTTTCATGGAAGAATATGTAGTGGTAAGCTTTGTTGATTTAATATTACAAAATAAATTAGCTGAAGCAAAAGAATTATTAATTGCTAATATCAATGAGTTAATTATTGAACGCCTTCAAGAGGCTAAAAGATATGCAGCTGCAGATAGATTTGAAGTCGTTGAGTTAGATGAGATTGCCAAACGGAATCCCAATATCATTAAAATTGGGAGAATCAATAAGATTCGCCGTAGAATTAGAAGAAATGCCAAAGGTCGTATTATTGTTCAAAAGAACCGAAGACGCTCTGGTATAAAAGGTTATCGTATTTCAGGTAATACTGTTAGGCGAATACCCGCAACAGTAAGATTAAGAAAAGCCCGTTTATTGAGACGGTCATGGAAAACAACCAGGAGAGCAAAGCTTCGCAGAACATTAATCAAACGAAAAATGTCAATGCGTAGAAGAGCCGGATTAGGATTAAAATAAAATGGGATATGAATTAAAAAATACTCAAAGGTCATCATCAATACTTCGATGTGTTGACACTGGCACCTATACTATTAATTTACAAGATTTGGCAGCTAATACTGGCGGAATTGGTGAAACAATTAATTCATCAGCAATTAAAAGGGTTACTTGGTCAACCAATGGTAATATTTTAATTACTCGAAATGCAGTTCCTTTATTAGCTTTGCATGATGCTGGTGAAATGCGTCTTGATGAATATGGACATTCAATTGCAAATAATTCAACAGCTAACCTTGTAGTTACGATTACTACTGGTGGTTCACTTGTTATGGAAATCACAAAAGACACATCTTACAATGTGGCATTAACAGGATTCTAAAATGAAACTAATCAGAGAAACCATTGAAAATGTAACCTATCTTACCGAAACGGCAGAGAGTGGTAAAAAGAATTTATTTATTGAAGGTACTTTTTTAGTAGGCGATACAGTTAATCGCAATAATCGTATGTATAAAATGGACACTTTACGAAACGAAGTAAAGCGTTATAATGAAGAATACATTAAAACAAATCGTGCTTTAGGTGAGTTGGGTCATCCTGATACACCATCAATTAATCTTGAAAGAGTTTCTCATAAGATTGTTTCCCTTGTTGAAGATGGAAATACATTCTATGGTAAAGCTCTTATTCTCGAAACACCCTATGGTCAAATAGT
>Ga0181355_1000966_pt1 | contig 12589 bp, 26 predicted proteins | sample Fa13VDMM15DN_FD_130099 | JGI IMG/M metagenome (GOLD analysis project Ga0181355, IMG submission 130099) | Freshwater viral communities from Lake Michigan, USA - Fa13.VD.MM15.D.N | ecosystem: Environmental > Aquatic > Freshwater > Lake | place: USA: Michigan | collected 2013-09-23 | reverse complement strand
ATTTCAACTTTGTTATTAATAGACATTTTTTTTAGTTATAATATATACCAAAACAAAAACTAAAGTTTACAGTATTAGCCGGTGCGCTTGCTATCGTTATATACGACTTATCCCAAGTTGCTTTTTGTCCGCTAAATTCATATAAACCACGCTGAAAAGGCGAAGGTACGGCGTCTTGAATACTGTTTAATGTTAATAAGGGTACATTATAATTATCTTGCCTATCATTACTATATAACACTAAATAACTTTTTTGTAAAATTGCCAAACTTGGCAACGCTTGTCCGCTTGGTGCAATACTCATTGTAGCAATAGTATAAACTTGTAATGCTTGTAAGCTTGTATAACGCAACTTTGGTAAATCGGGGAAATTCCAACGGGTACCTGTTTGTCCTGTACTTGCAACTCCCGGCACATTAATTTCTACGAACTCATATTTATTTGTACGAAATGCCATTTTTTTTAATTTAGATTTTTAAAATATGCCGTTTTTTAAATGAACGGCAAAACATTATATATATTATCTACTATCTAACTGGCGTAACATTCTGCGCCAAATGCCCACGAAAAATGATAATAGCACGCTGAAAAGTTTCAACGGCTGCGCAAGCAACTGGCATAGTTACCTGTAATACATTTTGCTTTGATCCTACGAACACAATCCCCGGCTCAATAGGGCACGCGCCGCTATCAATACCTCTTTGCTGATCCTTTTGTGCAAAACCTGAGCTTGTATAATCAACATTCGCAAACTGCTGCGTTTGTGGTACGTCTAAATGCCTTTGTATATCATAAGTAGGTATAATCTGCCTATTGTTTACTGTTAAAGACATAAAAGAGTTGTAAAAAGAATACAAAGAAGTTGCTACGTTAGCAGTTGTAAATATTTGCGCATTTGGATATGTACACAAAGGAAAAGTGGTATCAGTTGCACTACTTGGCTTGGCTACATAAATGCCAATACTTGAACAATAGAAGGCGTCTTGTAGTGCCAATCTTTGTTCTGTGTTTGTTTGCGCTCCGTTTGTTTGATCATTTTGCAAAATTGCAAAAGTGTAAAGCGTTTTAGTTGTTGTCATTGTTACCTCTGCCCTTAAATAGCCCTGAGATAAAACCGCCTGACTTGCAGAGAAACCAGCTCTGTTAATTGCTTCTTTAGCTTTGTCGTATGCTAAACGGCTACCTACTGTACTTGCCATAATTGATAAATTTTAATTGTTTTTTAAATGATTGTTTTTTTTTATTATAGGTACTAAAATAATGAATTTACTTAATAGTCGTCATCTTCATCTACTCCGGCTAATACTTGTAAATCATCGCCAGCCATTACATCATCACCGGCAACTACTGAAAGACCGTCGTAAACTTCGCCCATTTCCATTGGAAAGTCAATAGTATCATCTGCTCCGGCTATTGAGGGTAATAATTCACTCACTAAACCCATACCACCGGCAGCTATCATACCAGTTCCTAATGCTTTACCTGTGCTTGACTTAACTAATTTAGGTAAAAATAAACCAATACCAACTACTGCGGCATTTTTAATTTTTTCATCTATTTTAGGCATAACTTTTTTAGCTACATAGCGGCCAATAACTGCACCGGCTACTACTCCTAATAAATCCATAATGTTGCCTTTACCTACTGCACCAATGCGACGGCGGCTACTTCTGCGCTTGGTTGTTCTTTTTTTTCTGCGTGCCATAATTTTTGTTTTTTAATTTTTAACTCCAGTATTTTTATAAAAGTTTTTTTAATTCGCTTTTTTGACTTTTTAATTCAGATAAATATTTTTTGTAAAATAATTTTGTTTTGGAAAAAGATTTTCTATTTTCTAAATTATACGCTTTATTTTTTTGCATTTTATTATATTCTAAAATATGTCTTTCTGTTTTATTAATTTTATTTATTACATTTTCATAATCTTTTAATACTTGAATACTAATATTTCCTATTCCTAACAATCTGCCTTTATCACTTCTATTCTCCCTATTTTCAGTATATGTAGTTGATTTTTTAATAGTTTTACCTCTATATTTATGCGGATTAGCCGTTTTTCTTTTGCCCGGCTTTAATGCTTGTAATCTTTTATCGTAAACTTTATTACTTGTACCAGTTTGCTTAATTGTTTTCTTTTTAGCTGCTTTTTTTACAGTTTTCTTTTTTGCTGCGCCTACTTTCTTTGGCTTGCCTTTTGCAGCTCGTAATTTAGCCATAAATGCTTTTGCTGCTGCTGATCCTTTTTTAAGTTTCAATTTATTTCTTTTTAGCGATTAAATAAATAACGGCTGCACCGCCTAATAAATATAAAGGTAACATTTTATTACTTTTAGTTGTTGGCACATTACCACCGCCACCAGTTGCCATTTTATTATCCTGTTCAATTATATCTTCTGCTATTTCGTTATTTTCTGCGGCTTGTTCTACTTTAGGCATTAATTTTTTAGTTACCAACGCTTTTGCTTTTTCGTTCAATGCTTTTTTACCTATTTCAACCAATTCTGCCGGCTCTATTCCGATTGACTTCATAAAACTTGCTACCTTTGCAATTATCGGAGCTGCGCTTGCTACTGCTGCCGCGACTACTGGATCGCCGATACTATCTTGGTGTCCAAATATTCTTTTTTTGCCTTTACCTGTTTCAAACGCTTTTTTTAAACTGTTCATTTGTCCCCCTAAAGTTCCTTCCCACAACTTTTGCAGCTTACTTGGATCTTTATCCCAAATAGTAGCTAATTTAGTGCCTAATCCTGTAAAATTTAATTTTACTAACAATAAAAAGGCATTTCTTGCCGGTGTTGCTGCTACCTTAACAATAACTTTAGCACCTTTTTTAAGTATGTTTTTTACTTTTGCTTTGCCCTTTCCGGCTTTACCTATTCCGCTAACTGCTATTACTGCCATTTTTTTATCAATTTTAAAATTATAAGGCTTTTTATAATTATATTCTTTTAATACTGGATCTAACCAAATTTCGTTTTTTGTGTTTGGGTTAATAACTATAAAAACGTGAGCCGGCTGATCTTCGAATGCTGAATATCCGGCAAACCTATAAACAAAAGGTATTTTTAAATTATCTAAAATACCCGCCGCAAAATTGCTATACATTTTACAGTCCGCCTCTCTCGTAGCTAAAATAGCTGCCGGACTTTTAATAAGTTGCTGATCTGCGCTATCAATTTTATAGCGGATATTTTTTTTTAAATAATTATAAATATTTTTACCTGTTTGATAATTATTTGATCCCTTAAAAAAAGAACTTATATTTTTATAATCGTAAACATATTTTTTATGATTATCTAAAATACTTTTTATAATATCGTTTGTACTTTGATTTTCAACTAAAATTTTTCTTTTGTTATTGTACGGGTTAATTCGCCCTAATAACATTCCAGTTGTTACCATTATATTGTTATATTTTCATTAAACGGTAATACAATGCCGTCTACATTAGCGTTACCCTCTACCCTCGCTACAACTGTCTTTAAATCTTTTGTTTTAATTATATTTTTTATTGCCGTATAAGATTGTAATAAACTTAATTTTAAATCTATATCAATTACTTCACTAACATTCGGACTTAATACTTTTTTATTAAATAAATTTATAACGCCTATATATTTATCATTTAAAAAAACTGATCCGGCAATACTATTAATATTAAAAGTTTGATTTGTTGGATTTTGTAATAAAAGAGATATGGCAACTTTTGGAGCTAAAAATGATCCGCCTAATTTTAAGGACTGGAAATTAATTAATACTTTTTTACCGGCTTTTGCTTTTGAAATTAAATACAATGCTACAACTGCTGCAATACCGCCGAAAATCAATACATTTTTACGCATATATAAATTTATAAAATGTAATTTAAGGCATATCTACAATAAAAAAAAATTTTTTAAAAACTGGCTGCAAAATGCCATTGGGTTAATATTGGTTGTTGCGATTGGGTCCGTTTATGCGGCCACAAACGCAAAAGTACACATAATATATTTAAAAAACCTAAAAATATTAATTTGTTTATTAACAAATTATAACCATTATTTTAGTACCTATAATAATGTATTAAATACATTTAGGCACAAAAAAACCGCCATAATCGGCGGCATTTGTCCTACTTGGATATCCAACTTGGATTTTATTTTTTTATAAAGCTAAATATATGTTCAATAACTGGTAAAGTCCACCCGTCACCCAATAAACTACCGGCTTTTACAGTTGTTAAAATATCACAATAGTTATCCGGAAAACCTTGTAAACGGCACATTTCAATTTTGTTCATAATTCTTATTATATTGTCTTTATAAATATAATAATTACTATTATTAGTTAATAATGTATGAGCTTTGCTTTTATTTATTCTGCCGCGTCTTGTTATTGAATTTGGATAAAATAAATCAATAAAATCATTATTTTCTATTATTTCATAACCTTTTTTTGTATTTGTTTTGCATTTTATTTCGTTGTTTTCTTTATAAATTAAATTTATTCCAAATCTTTCTCTTTTTTTTATGCCTATTTGTGCTTTATTACTTAACATATCTTTAAAAGAAACTGAACTTATACATATTTCTTGTAAACAATTAGCTTTATTTTTATATACATATCCATTTGTAATAATATCTTTAAACATTATTTTTTTGTCTTTTGGCTGCGGTATATCTGTAACTATATCAAACATTGTGTTTTTAGTTCTTATATTACTCCAGTAATATCTATCCCTTAATTGCGCTGTTACTAATTTAGAATTAATACGACAAGGATAAACGCCTAATGCCCTACTCATTATGCCTATATCTATTTTTTTTGCACTTGCTACATTTTCCTGTAAGAATAAAACATTTGGGTTTAATGTTTTGATATGTTCTAAAATTTCAATAAATACAAAAAACAAACTGCTTTTACTTCCTTTTATTCCTGCTCGTTTTCCTGCTGAACTTAAATCTTGACAAGGAGATCCACTTAACAATAAATCAATTTTAGCCCAATTTATATCCCATTCTCGCCATTTAGTTATATCGCCTAATTGTATTGTATCTGGAAAATGATATTGAGTTAATTTTATTGCATAAGGTTTAATTTCACTTGAATAGTATTTATCTACTTTTATACCTACATTTTTAAGCGCTTGGCGTCCTGTATTCATTCCATTAAATAAAGATAGTATTATCATAATTTTAGTTTATTTTTATCCTTTCATAATCGTTTGGTGGAGTTTTATTGTCGGCTTGTTTCTACTCGCCGGCTTTTTTTATATAAATTCTTTTAATATATATTTTTGTGTCTTGGTCATACATATTATAATATATGCCGCCGCTTTTTTTAACAAAACTGGTAAAAGATATTAAGTTGCTTATATTTCGGTATTTTCTCGGCTTTTTATTATTTTCAATAAAAAAGACAGTAATTGAATATTTTTTTCTCATTTTATTAAATTTTACTTTATATTTGTGGTACTAAAATAATGCAGATCAGTTATTAAATTAACGGTTTGTTCCCGGCCTGGCCTTAATTGCGCCGGGCTTTTTTATTTTTTCTTTTTATTTATAATTTCAATAGGCGGGTTATAATGTTCTTGTCGCCATTGTCCGTTAATATAATTAATAGCAATAGGATCAAAATCGTCGCTGCTTCTTAAAAATTTAGGTTTTAATATCATTTGCTTTGTCTGTTTGTCTTTTTCTACTGTTAAGGTACTTTGGGCCCAACGATCTGTATTACTACCTAAATGCCCTAATGTTTCAAAACTTCCCTTACTGGTATGTAATACTGTTATAACTAAAATATTGTAAATTTTAGTAATTTTTTTTAGCCAATTTGTGAGCTTTCGGGTTTCCGTTTCGTCGTTGTAATTATAACAAAGGTCTAATAAGCCGTCAATAAATAAAATACTACATTCTGGCGCACTATCTAAAAAAGTTTCAATTAGTTTTAAAATATCTTCGGGATTGTCCTCTCTTGTATTATATGCTTTAATATTCCCTGGTAATGTAGTTTTAAGCCCTAATTTGCATATCTTTTGTATTTGTTGGTAATTATCGTACTGACTGCTTTCTGTGTCAAAATAAGCTATTTTAGGTCTGCCGGGGAAGGTAGTGAGCTTAATTCCAAAATTGGTTAAATCGGGGTGTAAAAATGAACTGGCTATGGTAGCTGCAATAAAAAAACTCTTACCGGTTTTAGGCAATCCGCTATAAACTACATAGTTTCCAATAGTGCCTATAATTTTGTCCTGTATCTTTAGACAAATAACTTCGGCACTTGGTACTATATCTTTGTTAAATTCCCTTTGTAAAAGGAGTTTATTATAATCTAATAAGTTTGTTCCCATTTAGTTAAATTAGCAACTTTCTATATAAGTTACAAGCCATAAAGCAAAAATAAAAAAAATAAATAATTGCACTAAATTGTTATTTAATAATTCTTTCAGTTTGTTCTGCATTTTTAATAAATTTAATTTGTTCGTTAATTAAGCAGTTTGCCATATATGTTGCACCCTCATAAACGCTAACAACTTTACCATTAAGTTGTAAAGGTGTGTTTTTGGATTGAATAATTAGAGTAGGTAAAATAAAAAGAGAATACCATTCTAATTTGCTCATTCCCGGCGCCATAATAATAACGCGCCCTAAACTGTCTTGCGCCACCATTGGCGGAAATGCCGGCTGATTAATTTGATCGTTCATTTTGTTTAGTTTTTAAGTGTTTAGTTTTTAAGTTTGTAAGTTGCGTAAGGAGTGAATAATAGTTTTCCTTGAAGTAACATCTCTTCTATGTCTACCCAATATCCGTTTAACTTTTCAAGGGCATACTGAAATGTAACCTCTTCCTCTGTACCTGTTAATTGGCAAGTTCTAATAATTTTATTTTCTTTCATTTTAGTTGTTTTAATTGTTTAAAATATTTAGATACTTTTTTCTTTGATTTTGCTACTTGTTTTATACTTCTATCTGCAATAGTTACAATTTTATTGTTTCTTATTGTTTCATTTTCTTTTAAAATTATATCCATAAAATTCCTGTATTAATTTTAATTAGTAATTTATAAAAGTTTTTCAAGTCCATTAGCACAATTATCAATACTATTGGCTCTTTGTCTTAATGATTGTATTTGTGTGTTTATAATTGTTTTATCATAGCAAACAAAATATCCTTTACTTGTTGCAATAAGTGGGAGTAAACTATTTACCCTTATATAATTGACTAATTTTCTTAATCTAACTGCCGTTAATTTTAAATTTGTATTCCTTTCATTAAATCTACTGACAATTAGTGGCTCTTTAATAGGATTATTCATAGAGTAATTTTTAAAACCCTGTATTATAAGTGGTAATATTTTTTTTTCGTTATCAGTTAATTCATAAGTATATTCCTCAAAATTTTTTATCATTTGTTTTAGTTGTTTTAAATAAAATTTTAAGATTAAATAATTGAATTTAAAAAGATAAGTTCTTTTTGGAGCTTGTCAATGCTATTATCAAGCAATACAATAACGCTGGTATCTACATTATAGGGCAAAAGATCGCCCAAATTGTAAATTCCTGTTAGAGTGTAAATTTGTAAAGTAAATTTTTCGTGTAGAATAATGTTGCGGAGTGCCATTATTTGAGATAGTTGGCTTTCTACCTGTGTAATTTGTAGATTTTGCATAATAAGTAATTTAAAGTTAAAAATTTGTTCCCGTTGTAAAGATAAAATAAACTATTTCATATTACCAAATTTATTTTTTTTTAACTTAAAAATAGATCGCTTTCGGCTTTGCGTCTTATAACTAACCCGTTACTCACTACATATTTGCCATTTATTTTAATTTTATTCCATTTAGCAAACTCTGCGGCTACTAAATTTTTATCTGTACCATTATTAAGCAATTTAAGTAGGGTACTGCTTTTAAAATTGCCTATTCCTGTATTAAATACAAAACTAATTAAAGCATTAAATTGATTATTATTAATAGTAACTTTAACTATATTTTTAATATCTTTTTTTATTAAATCAACTGTTTTTTTTAAAAATTCATTAGCTTGTTCTATTGTAATAGTATCCCCTTCCTGTACTGGTCTATTTTGAGCATAGTTATATGTATTACCCCAACCAATAGTCCAACGCTTGCCACTATCTTGGTACGCTTTTAAATATTTTTTTACATCATTAGACGCTTCAAAATATTTTATTAATGTTTCTGCTTTTGTTTTTGTTGGCATATTAGATAAAACAATTATTAATGCTACTATTATTATTGCCTTACTTGTTGTATTCATTATTCTCCATTATCGTCTTTAGCAGCCACCAAACCCAACCCAACTAAAATAGCAGTAATGCCGCCAAACATATCCCCTTTAAAGATTGTAGCCACTCCAGTAATTATACCGCCCAAACCAAATAATGAAGTTTTCCAATTTTTTAATATCTTTTTCATTTTATATTATTTAAGGTAATCTAATTTTGTTTCTATCCTTGCTAACCTATCCAGTATATCCGTATTATCTTTCTTATATAGTTTTAATTCGTCCTCAATAACATTAAGCCGGTGCTTTGTTATATAGTAAAAACCAATTAACAATGAAATAAATACTATTATATTAAACATCAACTCTTGGCTCATTATCTTTAATATTTTTTACAATTTCATTCCAAGCAGCATTAACGGCGGCTGCCGTTTCTATTGTTTGAAATAGTCCTGCTTTACACGCTTGATCTATAACTTGCTGAATTAGGTTAACTTTTTCTTTCATATACTATATTTAGTTGGTTAATATTCCCTGAAGTTATTGTATAATTAGTAAATATATTAGCTGCCGTTATATATATAGTCATAATAAAATTAAATTTAATTGTGTAGCTATCCATTCAAAAGCATATGTATTAGCGTCTGTATTACTATTATATACCTCGTAATCTGCGCCACTCATTGTTAAATTGCCACTACTTAACATAAAATTATCATTACTATTTAATGAATAATAAAAAGTAGCATTTGTTTCTAAATTATCATTAACTAAATAAGCATTTAATTTAGTGGCATTAACATTGTTACCATTATACCAAATTGCAACCGGTTGTATTTCTTTCATTTTTTATTTTTTTAAATACTTGTTATTGTTTCCCAAGCAGTTGTATATACACATAGTTTTGCTAATGTCGTATCATAAACTATCATACCAGCACTTGCCGTTAAAGAGTTTTTTTGTGCTGTTGTAAAATTACCTACGTTTACACTTGAAGTAAATATAGCTGCTCCTGTGCCATATATAGTAAATGGTGAAGAAACATAAGCTCCGCTTGGATTATATAACTGCAATTCTAAGTAATCACTTGCAGCAGTTGTAGACATTGTTCTTTGCCATTGATACGCAAATCCCGTTGCAGAAAAAATAGCACCGGATGAAATATTCCTATTAAATGAAAACCCTGTTGCATTTTGATTAGAAGATGTTGTTCCATTAGTTAGCGTTAATACACCTGTAAAACTTGCACTTGTTCCACTCAATGCACCACTGAAATTACCCGGTCCATTAACATCAAGCGCGTAACCCGCAATAGTGGTTGTGCCGATTAATACATTGCCTCCACTTGTAATACGCATTTTTTCGGTTTCGCCTGTTTTAAAATATAAAACTGAACCATTTAATTCTATCGGTATATTTAAAGAAGCAGCATCATTATAAGCATTAATTTTAACACCTGTTGCATCTAAAGTTCCATTTTGAAACGCTATATTTATATCAGTTGATGTTTTAATTTGTAATTTTGCACTACCAAAAGGACTTGCCGTTCCTATCGCTACACTTGTTCCATTATCAAATATTTGACTATTCCCTATTGAACTTGCACTATTGAATTTAGGTACATAGTTTGTTGTACCGTTACCAGTTACATAACTACTCAATACCGCACTTGCGGTAAGTGTTCCGTCTGCACTCGCTACCACTATTCTTGATCCTGTGCCGCCTAATGTATCAAATACTACTGTTCCCTCATTTCGTAAAACACCGGCAAAATGATTTTTATGAGTTGTATAAATACTGAAACCAGTTGCCGGATAATCTTCGCCTATTGTCAATGCAAAATCTGCTTCCGGTGGTATTGAACTTGACGAACTGTCGTGTGTGCCTACTGTACTTTGTCCATTAATTGAAATACCTAATGTAGTTGTAGTATTACCAATAACGCAAACATCATTTAACGATTGTGTTTCACTACTGCCGCCGCTTATTGATAACCATACTGTCCCTGTATCTCTATATATGCCGGTGCTTGGTGTATCTGTATCAACAAATAACCTACCAACAAATGCTGGTGCCGGTCTTGTTGCAAAACTACTTGCATATAGAGCCGGACTTGCTTTTTGATTAGTAACATCAAAACCTACTGGCATTATACATATCTTTTAAAAATGATTGTTAATTGCGGAGCTACTGTTGTTGAAAATAAAAAATTATATGTTTTTATATTCATTTCGCCCACATTACCCACTACTTCCCAACTTTGATTTGTTTGTAAAATTAAGCCGTCAATACTTACGGCGTCTGTACCTGTATTAATAAATAAGATAGTATTACACTGGCTATCCGTCTGCCCGTTTGCAGCAAATAATTTAGTTTCGGTAATATAGTTAATACACGCCATATTTTAATATTTACATTGTTCTTTACTTTGTTTATATAAATCTTTCATTGTGGTAGTGTCCTCAACAAAATTAGTTTTATTAACTAAACTTACAAGATCTGCCTTTGCTGATTGTACCGCCGGTGCTTTTTTATTTTTGTTATAAAAATAATATATAAATGCTAATGCAGCTACGAAGTAAATTGTATTTTTATTATTCATTTTTTTAAATTATAGGTACTAATATAATATAGATATATCGTCAAAACCCTTTACTCTTTTTTTAGCTGCTTTTTTACTTGCTTTTATTGCTTTTCTTACGGCTGCTTTTTTTGGCTTTACTATTGTTTGTACTCCTGTGCCTGTTGTTTTTGTTATTATTGGCGGCGTGCTTACAACTTTTTTCTTTTTAAATAAAACCTTTGCTTTGTTTATAGCTTGACTTAATACATCTGGCGTACTATCAATAGCGTCTTTTACTTGTTCAATTATAGGGGGTGTTTGCTGCGCCGTTTGCCCTGTAAATGTATAATCTGGACTGTCAGTTGTTTTTTCTAATGGCTCAATTATTACTGATCCTTTGCGCTTATCTTTATTTTTCCAAGATATAAAAGCAAATGCCGCACCACCTAATAAAAGTAGATATAATAAAGTGTTATTTTTTTTCATTTTTTTTATTTAATTGGTAATTTATCTACATATTTTATTGCCTGCGCTACTTCATCATAACTAAATCTATCAGCAGGGAAAGTTTCGCCTCTTAACCATTCTAATAAATCTTTTTTATATAATTCAAAAAAAACTTCTGCTAAACGGGATATTTTAACTTTTGTTTGCATAGTTTTAATTGCTCCAAACGCTTGGCTCCAGTCATCTTGAATATAACCTACACTATTATATATCTGTTTGGCTATATAAACATTATAAGCATAATTATAAAAAGTAACTGGTCCTTTTTTCATTTGATTTTTATAATATATTGGTTGCCACGGGCTACTTGTGTCGGCTATTTCTACATCTACATCTTTTTTAGTTGCACTATTTTTTAATCCTAATTTTTCTAAAAAATTTGTAAAACCTTTTTTAAATGTAAAAAATACCAATGCACCACCACCGGCAATTAATAACAATTTTAAAGTTTCATTATCTTGTTTACTTGCCATTATCTAATAAAATTTAGCAAAGTTTTTAATTTACTTTCGGTCATTTCAGACAAAGTTTTAAAATCCTCTATTTGCACCCCTTTAGTTAATAAAGTACCAATATAATCATCTAAAGTTCCTTCGTCTTTTGGCACTCCGGCTGCCATTGTCATCGTTTTAATTGTTGGCTCTTTTGGCTTCATAGTTTCTTTAATTATTGCATAAACTCCCATTAACCCAGTTACAAACTGAACAGGATCACTAATAATAGCGCCTATATGTTTATTAAAATCTATTTTATACGGATCAACTTCTTCCGGTGTTTCTTCTTCTTCTTCATTCAACTTCGTTTCAATAGCAGATAACCTACTTAACATTTCATTATTTGCCCGATAATCATTACCGCCGTTATTTACATTACCTATTTGATAAGTATTTAATTGGAAAGTAGTTGTTGCCAGTAATTCGCTGCCCTTACCAGTCATACATATAAAATAAGTATTTGTATTACTCACTTCATTAGCTAATCTTGTTATTACTTTTACCAGTTGTTTATATCCGGCGTCTTTATCTGCACTTTCGTAAACATCTACAATATGGTCTTTATTAAAAGTAGTTCCACGACATAATTTATATGCCGCTTTTGGCTGATCTTCGTACCAGTCCAAAACTCCATTTGCAGAAGTAATTTCAACTTTGTTATTAATAGACATTTTTTTTAGTTATAATATATACCAAAACAAAAACTAAAATTTACAGTATTAGCCGGTGCGCTTGCTATCGTTATATACGACTTATCCCAAGTTGCTTTTTGTCCGCTAAATTCATATAAACCACGCT
>Ga0181355_1000965_pt1 | contig 12601 bp, 8 predicted proteins | sample Fa13VDMM15DN_FD_130099 | JGI IMG/M metagenome (GOLD analysis project Ga0181355, IMG submission 130099) | Freshwater viral communities from Lake Michigan, USA - Fa13.VD.MM15.D.N | ecosystem: Environmental > Aquatic > Freshwater > Lake | place: USA: Michigan | collected 2013-09-23 | reverse complement strand
TTCTGCGATACTTAGTAACTCCATGTAAACTTGTTTACCAAATTCCCATAGACGAACACCTTTGTCTTCTTCCCCACGAACAATCACGGGTACAAAAACTCTCATCTTTGGTTCTAACTTCTTAGCCATTGACCAATTTTCTTTGTCACTAGACTGTCTAAGTTGTTTTGCAAATTCTACGATTGGATCTTTTTCACCAAAATTGATAAGTGAGATCATTGCTCGGCTTCCGATACCGTAGTGTACGAAAACCTCTTTGAATGGATTAGATTTATCATGAGCCGACGGAATAATACGCACGGTATGTTTACCGATTGTAGATTTCCAAATAATCGTGCTCATATCCCTCTTACCACCTCCTTGTCGCTGATTCTGTAACGAACCAAGCCTACTCTTAATTGCATTAAGGTCCATGCCCATAAATTATAGTTTTAAATTATTAATTACTTACTAAAGAAACATACGAATATCTTTTCAGATTAGCAACTTATATTACAATTATTTTGTAAATTTTTGTTGCCAGCTTTTTTAACTCACTTCCCTGTGTGAGTAATACAGTGTTTTGGTAATTAGACCAATTGATCCTGAAGGATGTGTCGAGAATACCTTCGTTGAGGTGTTTGATCAAGGTGTTCAATGAATTGATTGTGTAAAGAGTGTTTGTCTCTTTCTTTCTGTGTAGCAGAATTGTGTTGGCCAAAACCTTCGTTGGTGCTTCTGGAATCTCAATATTGTAGGTACATAAGTACTCGTCAGAGTCTTCTGACTCTAGTACGAATATTTTACCGTACATTATTGTGTATTCCGATTTTATTGTTGATAGTGTTCTTTCGAGTCCATCTTTTGAGCTGAAAGTACAAAACAGTTTATTTTTCAAGTCTTCTTGTTTGATATCTATACTCCTTATAAATAGTTCAGAATCACTCAAAAAAGTGCTTTTATCGTAGGTCATAGTCTTCTCCAATTTTAACTTTTACCATATAATTATCTTCCTCTAATATCGCTTTTATCCCATCATACGTGGCCATTCCGTCTTGTTTTGAGAAGTCTACTAAGATTGAATCGTATACTACTAATATTACCTTACTCTTTTTATTTTCAAGGTAGTCTTTTAATTTTGATAGTTTTTTTACGTTATTTACTGTTTCTAAGCATTGAACATAGTAATTAAATAGCTTTTGTGGTGTTGGACTTTCCTGTACTAACCTTCTACCATTTGGTAATTGTATATATCCGTTTTGTTGATATTCTATCCACATTCCTTGAATAAACTTGTCAACGTATTGAAATAACTCAATGTGTTTTACTTTGTCCTCTACACCGTTATATAGCTGTCTAAATGTTATCTTTTTTGATTCCTGGTACTCTTCCTCTGTTAGCTCTTCTTTTTGGAAATACTGCGTACCTAAATACGTATGGATTGATTTATTGGTTGGTAGGTCTATATTAAGTAAGTTAGCTATCAATCTTAGATGGTATCCATCAAAATCAAAATCAGCAAAGAAGTCGTTGGTTGGTATAAAAGCTGCTCTTGATTGATCTTTATTTAATGCTAAGAAATTAAGACCGTTAAATGCATTTGTTGGTCTAGCTGTTATATTGTATAGATTGTAACTTGTATAGATTTTACCGTTCTTGACTGAGTTAACTTTCCAGGTAGGTTCGTAGTATTTATCAAATACTTTTTCATTTATACTAATACCAGCTTCTTCAACCCATTTATATACATTTACGTATATAGTTTGCCAGTCTATATTATCCTCTCGTCCAATTAACTCTTTCACTACTTCAAACAAACACTCACACCTCTCATAATGTTTACATATTGGTATTAGTCCATTTATATTTGCTAAGTATCTATGTCTATATCCAAAGTCCTTATGTACAATTGTATCACATGAAAAATCCTTACCTAATCCTATTGCTGTGAATAGCATATCAATAGCATTTGGTAAATTTAAGTAATAGGAGTGTCTTTTTTGATTAAGCAAGTAAACTTTATTACATTTTTGTAAAAATGTCTCAACCGCTTCTATTGATAAATTAAATCCTTCTGAGTGATTTATTGCAAAGACATAGCCCTTTTCAAAGTCATTGTAATAAATTACTGACGGGGTTGTTAATGACGGGTGTGCTTCGTCTGATTTTGCAACTAGCTCAATAAAGCACTTATCTGGTGTGGGTAATTTTGCTAATTGTTCATCTGTCTCGATGATGTAGTACATGACTTTTATTTTATAACCTTTAATTAAATATAGGAAATACTACTCGGTTTAGCAACAGTTAATCTGTTAACACTGCATATTTTATATAATCTCCGCCAACATACTCAATTAATCCATTAAAACCCTTAGCTTTACCTTCTGTTACTCGTTTATTCGTATCGTATACACCACCTACGACTTGATACTGTGATACTCGTTTATCATGTGCAGGACCTTTTACTTGCCAAAACATATCAAGCACCTCGTAATCTTCGAACTGAATGTCTGTTTTGTTTTTTACTGTTGCCCAGTCGGTGTATGATATTTCTAAAATATAACCATTAATATTCACCTTTTTTGCAAAGTACCTTGTAAAATAGCCTCTACTATAATCACTATCTAATACTACTGGGTAGTATGGTATTAATTGTTTTAAGGTTGCTGTTGATTTTGCTGCTGCCGTTGTTGCTGCTGCAACTGCTTGTCGTATACTTTGATCAATTTTAGTACCTTTGCCGCGTAGTGGTGATATTGCTGCTTTTTGTGCTTTTGTATCAAAGCTTACTGGTAGTAGTAGTTGGTTTGATCCACATGCTGGATTTGGGCCTGAGAATGCTTTTCCGTCGTATGTTAGGTAGTATGGACCGCTGTAAGGTTTACCCTCTAGCGTGTATAGATTACCACTCGTAGTTAGTCCTGTTTGAACCCTTGATAAAGGATAGTATTTTATTCCTGCCATGTCTGTTATATAGTTAATCCAAATGTTCCAATAAATTCATACGCGTATGTTCTACCAACTCCTTTTCTAGTAGCAATCTCACTCCACTTTTTAATACTGTAATACGACATAATAGCTTTCTTTCTAGTTGAGTTTGATATTACATCGTAGCTACCGTCCGTATCAAGCGTATTTGCAACAAATCCTATATGTCCATGTGGTGGCGGCTTGATAGTTACCGTTACTAAACAATCACCTGGCTGCGCATCTTTCCAGTCATCCCTTGCTTTCCAGTTTGAGGTGTCACTACTTAGGTAAGCTTGTATCTCACCTGTACCCAGTAGTAAAAATACATTTTTACCAGGCTCTTTTGCACCCTTCTTCATTCCGTGACCAGTTGCTCGTAGGAATATTATGCTTGCACCTGCACCACAACCCAGTTTACCGTTATTAGTATTATTTATGTCACCTGTTGAAGTATTTATACTATTCTCAGCCGCTAATGCAAAATTAGTAAAAGGTGATATTGCCCCAGAACCGTCTTTTGCTTTTGGTAGGAAATCGTCTGCAGCTGTTCCTGTCAACACTGGAAGAGTTAAACCACCACTACCTCGGTTAATATCTAAATTATCTTCGCCTGTTATTACTGGGTATCTTAGTGTATTTAAGCCATTTCCTATAATATCACCTATATTAGTATGTTGTTGATCTTTTAATCTAATCATCTGTCCTCCAATAGTCGTTAACCATTGATTATTCTGAAGTGAGTGGTCTAGTCTTATAACTACAAATCCAAATCTAGTTAATGCACCATTACCTCTTACTGATAATGGCATTATTTCATTTGGTAATAAAAAACTATTACCCATCATTATACCGGCTATACCATCCATTGTAAAGCTAACATTTAATGGTATTGTTGGATTAGCGTTTGTGTATAGGTTACCCGCTTTCAGATTTGCAGAGTTTGTTATTAAATAGTTCTGTGCAGAGGCTATGTAGTCTGAATCTATTTTACCAATGCCGTATATTCTCTTAATATGTTGATTAAATTTAATCGGTAGCGATTCGTTGTTATTATCTTTTATCGTCTTTTTTACTACTGCTGGTGTGTTATCGACTTCTGATCGCTCTGTAATAACTCTATCAATTAAACCTCTACTAAGAGCCCTGAAACCAGAACCATCAATCCCCTGTGCTGATGCTTTGCCAGATGTTGCTCCTATAGCTATCATACTTGACATCTTTGTTGTTATATTTGTTGATAATTCAAAATCTCGAACAAGACTAGCTCTACCATATACTGGCATTATAATATTACCTTGGCCTGATATTAGTGAGTTCTTGTCTTGCACTAGTGCTCCTGCATCTTTAATTACATTAGCTTCTCCTTTAAGTGGTGTTACGTACTGGTCGTCTATGATACAAACGGTGTTGCTTGGATCTGAATATGTAACTCTTAGTGCGTTCATGTCACCAAGTACTTTATTTACGTCTCTTAGTACTGCATCTAAGAACGGTTTTAAATACACACCACTATGCCCGTCTGATTGTGTTGCTGTTTTTAGTAGGTCTAATAAATGCCTTACATTTAGTAAAATATTCATTGTTCGACCTCTGTTATCATCGCCACTTTCATAACCTAGTATTTTTGGTGATACTACATCATTCGTTGCTGGGTCGAATAATTTTCTGTCTGTTTCTTTGTTTATAACTCCATCAAATGTGGTTTTGAGAGACTCTTCTGTTAGTGTTGTAAATATTTTTTTATATCCCTCAAGACCTCCTTTATAAGGTACTAAGCATACCATTGGATCAACTGATAATTGATGTGGCATTGAAAAACAAAAATTAGTCTCTGTATTAAAGTCAACATAAAAAAACGGTTTTGCTACCTTACCGCCATTTTTATTAGTTGCCTTTGTTGTATCGTACAATAAACAAAAGTTATTAATGAAGAATAGTAGATATCCTAATTTTATATATACAGGTTTATGTAATGTTGTAGCTAAGCTATTATCACTAGCTGAGTTTGATATAATGTAAGGAACACACCAAGATGTCATCAAATCGGTGAACATTATTTCTGCTTGGTCAACATCCGTTTTTGTTATATTTCCTTGGTCATCCTCTACTGTGTTAGGAAAACACTTATCAAAGCTTTTATCAGAATCTCCTGCAACAATCTGTCCACTCATCAAGCTTGTATTGAATCCTTTAAGCCCTAAGCTTATTGGATCCGTTGCTCGATTAGGTGTTTCCTTTTTGCTTAATTGCTTTGTTATAAAATCTTTATTTAAACTATACGGCGGTGGTTTTGATGAGGTTGGTAAACCGGCTAAAAAAAGTCCACTAAATAGTGTGTTTGGTGTTTCAACGAGTATTCTACCCGTTGATGATATTGTTGGAAAACTTGTTATATTCGGGCTATTTTTCTGACCCAATAAAGCTTCAAATTGTACAATTGTTAACATTGCCTCTAAAGCTGATTCTAACCCTCCTGATTTTGTTACTTGTGATAGTTCCTCTTCTGTAAAATCACCTGTTTGCTTTTTTGGTGCTTGTATTGGTTTTGCGCCGGTTACTGCTTGGTCTACGCCTAGGTTGATTATATCCGAGATTAATCCTACAGCATTTGATATTATTTTAATGCGAACTTTTAAATCTGTAAACGGAAAAGGAATACCACCTTTTAGTAAATTAAAAGTTCCTGGTACTTTAAAAAAAGACCTTTTTTCTGTGTCATTTTTACCGGTAATATCAGTACCTTGTATTGCTTCAAATGATACAACACCTCCCGGTGTACCACTATCTGTAACTTTGGTTATTTCAAAAGCTAAATCTTCTCTAAATCCAGTTCTGATACTCATTGCATCACTAATTGATTTACGAATTCTAGTTAGATCTTCCTTTGTTATACTGAAATCATCTAAGTTATCATTTGACGAATCAAGTATTTCATATATTGAAAGATGTGTATCATATATGTTCTTTATAGTAATATCTCCAGGAGCTGTTTTTATATAATCAATAGTTACGGTTGCAACTCCTTCATCAGGCCTGCGGTCTCTGGTCACAAAACGCCCACCACCGCCGATAATCTCGATACCCAGACTAATATCATCCACCGGTTTTTGTAACTTTAAATCACCTATTTTAATACCTACAGTAGTACCACCTAGGTTTTCTAGCTTCACTGAGTATTTGGTATCTAATCCTAGCGAAAATAGTCCGGCTGCACCACTATACCCGTCAGCACCACTATTATCTCCCTTAAGTATTCCTCTTGCAAAATTTCTTTCATTTACAAAATCGACCAAGGGTATATTGATAGTAGCAACTACTTTTTGATTTATAAAAGTTACAACGGAGTTATCACCAAAATTGTCCAAATATCCTAATGGTATGTATACCCTTGATCCTATTTTTAATGAGTTAATAAAGCCTCTTGGTTGTGGTGTTATCTTTGGTAAATAAAACTCTCCTTTATGTATACCCGACTTTGTCTCGTCTGCTTTAAAAGCTGCATTTTCAACTAACTGTTGGTTTGTTTGGGTATAATCACCTACTATTGTTACAGTACTGCCGGCATTAGGTGACCATATAAACCTCGTATCTTTAGCGACTGCTGATGGTCGTGATCCTAATGCAGGTGGAGTGCCTGCTTTACCATTGTATATATCATCGATTGATTTTATTGGGTTCTTTTCTTCGAAGGCAGCGGATCTACCTATAGCTGCTTTAGCCTCATCTAGTAGTTCTTTTTGATACAGTAAGATTTTAGCATCATAATCCTTTTGCCTTTGGTTATCAACAATCTGTGCCGCTAATCTATCATAATAACTTGCTACTCCTGGAGGCATCTTATAGTTGCTAGTTATTTTCTGCGTTTCTAGTAGGCTACCAAGCCCTATTAATTTTATTGAACAATCCCAGCCACCATCTTGATTCATAGAGTAGTTAAAGTTTGTTACAACTCCCAGCATACCATCATAATTACCTTTGGTTTCAAATATCTTTTTATTAATTGCCTCATGTATTTGATCTTTAGTTACATCACTTTTATAAAAAATATCAATTCCTGTATTGGATGGATCATCTACTTGTAATTGGTTACTGTCGACGTCTGTGAAGTATTGTGTATGTCCCCATTCAAGTAGCATTGTAAATCCTAGCCTAAAATATAAAGCATCAATAACATCTAGTTGGTTCATATTCCAAACCTTGAAATTTATTGTTGCATATCTTAGAGATCCTAGTTTACCCTTTGTTTCAATATTTACACTCTCAAGTCCTGGCATTGGCCTGTAACCCTGTGCTTTAATACCACCTAAGCCGTACGCATTATCATATCCAATACCGCTTCTAAGTTCTGTTAGCATATTTGGACCTTCAAAAGCTGTTCCAGCTGCTGCGGCTGCTGCGGCTGCGTATCGGTTTGATACTGCTTTTGATGTACCCGCTTGTAGAACCCATTGCGATGCTAGTTTGGATGCGTGGTCCGTATCCGCACTATCCCATGTTGACTGAAACCATCCCTCTTGCTCATTATCTTGCTGTTTTAATAAAGCGTAGTAGTCTGTGTCTGGATTCTTGTCGCTTACACTACCGGTTATATTTACTGATGATTGTAATTTTACCCATGCAGTCTTGTTGCCTATAAATAAAACTTCTTCTAAAGTGCGGCTTCTGTCAGCAACACTATTTTTAACAGCTCTAGTTGCTATTTGCGTTGTTACATAGTCCTGAAAGGGTGCTCCTAAAACATTTGATAACTTAAATCCCATTATTTATAAATTTATAATTCGATATTATACTTTGAATATTTGTTGGTACTCTTAGCTGTATTCCTATTGGAGGATATAGTGAGTCTCCAGGTAAGCTGTTTGCAGATGCAATAATCCACCATAATCCACTATCCTGGTAGAACCTATATGCTAATAGATCCAATCTATCTTCAATCGTAGTTATTACATAGTAATCGTTGTCACGTGGTGGAATATCAGGGTAAACAGTATTTACATAATATAAGCTCCCTGTTCCACTTTGCTTAATTGCTTTTGTATTTTCGTATCTACTAGCCATGTATTATTTATTTAACTGTAATGTTGGTGATGGTGGAAATAGTGGTTGTACTGGGTTGAGTATTATAGCTCCATTACTCCCTTGTGTAAACGCTCCTGGGTAAGCTGCTTGCATGCTGTTATTTTCATATAATATTCCACCCTCAACACCCGTTGCATTTAATGTTCTTTGTGGATCTCCAAAATTTGATGGGTTTGGAGGTGGACTTGTTATTATTGGATTACCGTTAATATCTCTTTGCGTACCAAATACTTCCCGCTGCAATTGTTCACTTAGTTCTCTTTTATCCGTTTGATCCTTCGTATCAAATCTAGGAATATCACTGTTTAAATAACCGGTATTGTCATCAGCTATAAACGGAACAAACGGATTTTCTCGAGTCTCCCTTCGTGGTAATCTATCGTGTATTGGTTTAAAGCTACAATTTACATCTATTACATGTGGCAATTGTCTCATATCTTTATCACTATCAATATTATCTAGTACGATTTCCCATGAAGTATTATTATCAATCGTTATATTAACATTCTCTATAAATCCTGGTACTCTGTACAAATAATCTCCTATTGTTAATTTAACAATTGATCCTCTCATGTATTTACTAATTGGTGAATAGTCTGGATATACCTGGGATACTAAGTGGTTTAATTTTCGATATAGCGGTCTCATTTCTTCTCTACTAAAAGCCACTATTTTAAATCCAAAATTAATACTCCTATCAGCTCCTTGGTAAACTCTAAAAGTTTCACCTCTGCCTAGATATTTGAACGACGATAGCTCAGCTTGGTTATTGTCTGTAAAGCTTGTCATAAATGATCTAAAAAATATTGCTATTGCTCCACCTGGTTCATCGTTTGATAAACACTCAAACACAAACTTAATCATATCATCTGGTGGTGTTTCAAGATTCTCTTGTAAAACACTCCAAGGACTATATTGTGTATCATAGTAAAATAAACCTTGCATGTTTAATTTATCCTGAGCTACTGTATTTATTTCTGTATAATTAACTCTGTTAAACCTGGCTCCTGGGTTACCTGTTTTAAGTCTTGTCTGTATAGCAGCATTTCCGTAATCACCTGACATTAGAAATTGCTTATTACCAGCTTGTTGGTTTATCTTATCTCTAAAATCTTGTAAGGGTGGATGTGCTATATCTATACCAGTTGGTACTTCTTGATTCATCAACGTATCATACGTAAATGCAACCATGTTATAAGTCCTACCTGTGTTTGTATTAGTTGCTCTTTTAATTATTGTACTACCTATTCCATAAGTTGATCCGGGACCACCTTGATAATTTAATATTTGGTTATTAATAGTTGATATGCCATATCGAATAGCGTTTCCTGCTCCTGTGAAGTATATTGGACTTTGTGATCCTAGTTTAGCTGTTGCTAGTATTGCTAATCTATTTGTAGCTATATCATTGTTTTTCTTTACAATATCTTCATAAGTAAGCTCTGCTAAATTTGTATAAAGCGGTACCGATCCGTGTCTTCTAAAATGTACACCCGTACCTTGTGAGGATACTTGTTCTAGTGTTGATATACCACTTGGGTTATAAACCCTCGTACTCTCTATTAGGTTACCAACTCCTAGCACAGATGCAACTTGTGTATTAGGATTTGTTAATTGTAAGCCCGCTTGCTTTAATAAAAAAATTGAACCTCTCTGCTTATCTTGTAAAAAAGCTTGTATTCTACTTCTATCAATCCTACCCGCTGCTGTTGTAAATGCACCTGCTCCACCGTTTATTTGTACGTTACCACCTCTTATCGGAAAGTCCAATGTTGCTTTATTGGCATCGTAAAAATCAAGGAAGTTAGCAAATTCATCATTAGTATAAGCTTGTGAATATGGAATTTGTGGATTTGGTGGTAAGTCTGGCATTGGTGATACTACATATGGTAGTCCACTTGATCCACCTCCTGGTCTGTCTGATCCGTAGGGTAAACTTTTTAAGTCTGATGTGAGTGTTATTAATGGCATTTAGAGTCTTTTATACTTGTTTAGATAGTCTACGTCTTTCTAAATACTGTAGATATGTGTCAGATTCAAAAACCCTATGATTAAATGAAATATCTAGAGGTGTTTCTTGTTTTTCTACCGCTCCTGGTACTCTGTATCCTCTTTCATTTATTAATACATTTTGAGGCTCCCCTTCAAAGATGCCATTCGTTGTTGTTTTACCTTGTTTACTAAGCTTTGAATTAAAAGCTTGTGATGTTATCGAATCCATATTAATACTGTTTAGGCTATTGATGTATTATTATCTAAATTAGCTGAGTGTTCTCTTGGCATGTAGGTTACCATTTTAGATGCTACTACCTGACCATCTATTACACTATTTACTGTTATGTTTATAGGTGCATTGTTTCTACCACCACCGCCGTTTGCCATACTAAATAATTGTTCTTGTTGTGGTTTGTTAAGAACCATCTCTCCTGAGTTTAATAAAGCTGGAATATTGTCTCCTGATGTTTCATTTCCAGGAACTATGCCTCCCATTGCAAACTTGGGTACCAAGCTATCTAAGTATATGTACGCTCCTGCACCAGCTGCAAGGCCTAAAGCTAGACCGACCCCTGGAATGGCAGAGGCTGATGCTACTATATTAGCTACAGCGCTTGCAATTGATATAGCTGCTATGACTTTTAAAATTTTGGCTACTTTATTTAAGGTCTCTGGAAGGTTGTCTATGGCTGTTTTTATAAACTCAAAAACACCTTTTATCGTATTTGCCACCTTCTCAATATTGACACTGTTTTTTAACCACGCAATAACTTTATCTACCATTGGAAGTATCGTATCTTTTAGCATAGCTGCTAAAGTTTCTTTTAAATTCTCAATTGTTTTAGCCAACTGCTCAGCTCTCGATGATCTATTTAGCTCTGCTTCTGCTGAGGCACCTATTAAACCTTGTATTTCCTCTCTTGTTTTACCTTCTTTAACTAGTTGGTTATATTTATCCGCCACTGACTGTCCTTCTGCTGCTCCTAGTTGGGTAGCTTGTTGTTGTAATAATAGTTGTTTTGACAATTCATCATTTGATAATCCCAGTGATTGTGCAAATGACTGCCTTTGTATTATGTTCATTTTAGAGTACTCTCCAAATGTCATATTTTGTTTATTGAGTTCCTCCATTAATCCTTTAGTATCCCCCATTAAAGCTAATTCTCTTGCTTTTGTCAGGTTTAAATTTTTACCTGTTAATACTTGTGCTTCAAATTCACTTGCTATACTAGTTTCAAAATCTAGTAAACTATCACCCTGCTTTGCTACTTGGTCTAATGTAGTTCCTAATTTCTTAGCTCTTACAACTGCTTCTGCTAATGCTGGTAAATTGCCTTTAAAATTTATTAGTACAGCGCTTGATACTTTTGATATACCGTCAAGTATTTGCCTTTCTGTTAATGCTATTTTATTACGTGCCATTCCCACCGTTGCTGCACCCACTGCTGTTTTATACGATTGTGCTAAATTCTTACCACTAAGTGCTCCAAAGGTAGCTAACGCACTCATCTGCTCTGCAGTTGCACCTATTCTTTTCTCTAACTTAGTAGCTGTTTCAACAAAAGCTCTATTTGTTGGTGCCATGAAACCTAACTGCTCATTCATTTTACCGTACGTCTCTGCAATCTCTTTTGAGGATAGTCCAAAGTTTGCAGACGTCATAGCCATTTCACGAAACTGGTTACGTAGTTTTTCCCCATGTGTTACACTTACACCTAGGTTTGCCGCTATCTGAAATGATTTATCTTCAAACTCTAATACCATTTTCACAATCGATGTGAGAATGCCAACTATTCCCATTAAAATACCTACTGGGTTTTGTATTATACTTTTTCCGATACTTTCAAACGTTGCTATTACCCCTGCGCCAAGCGTTTTCCACTTGCTTCCTGTTTCTTCTGCAGTTTTTTTCATTCTTTCCTGGATATGACTGGCGTCTATAAGACTTCCTAATAGCGGTATTTTTTTCATCTGACCTACCACCTTCATATAGCGCCGCATTGTGGCCTCCATTGCTTGTTGACTCTTTTCAATCTTTTTTGCTTCAACTTCTTGCTTCTTCAACTCTATTGTCATATCTTTTAGGATATCTTTCATTTCTAGATACAACCTTCTACCTTCTGCAGCTGATATATTGCCGTCGTCTATAGCATCTCTAATATCTTGGTAAATTCGTATTCTAGTTCGCTCTTGATTTACTATTTGCTTTGTTATATCATTAGATTTTACTGTTCTACTTGCTATCTGTTCTTGGTTATTCAGTATTTGAGAGCTACTTTTTCCTAAATCTCTAAAATTTCTACTTAGGTCTTTTACAGTTGCTGTACCTAATTCTTTAGCTATTGCGTTGGCATTTCTTAGGCCTTCTGTTATTTGATCTTTTATTATAGCACCTATACTAGCAAACCCTGCTTTTAATTGACTAACCATCTCAGCCGTTGCTTGTAGATCAGCACTTTTTTTATTTTTTGCTTTTGCCATGTATATAAATAGAGGAAAGCACCTATTTTTTAGATGCTTTCGTAGTGTATGTTGGTTTTGCTATTGCTCCTTTGTTTGTTACAGTTTGGCCTTTATT
>Ga0181355_1000962_pt1 | contig 12627 bp, 19 predicted proteins | sample Fa13VDMM15DN_FD_130099 | JGI IMG/M metagenome (GOLD analysis project Ga0181355, IMG submission 130099) | Freshwater viral communities from Lake Michigan, USA - Fa13.VD.MM15.D.N | ecosystem: Environmental > Aquatic > Freshwater > Lake | place: USA: Michigan | collected 2013-09-23 | reverse complement strand
TTGCTGCGTTTTTGCAGGATCATCAACAGATCAAACAGTTTGAATTGTTATTCTCTGTTGTTGACGCAATAGCTCCGAATGTGGTTCAGGAAATTAACATAGCAACTGGAACGGCGCAATCCACGGCAAATAATGCGCTAGATCAAATCATTGAACTAGCTCAGTCTACATCGGTAGATGATGCTGTTATGTCGGCCAAAGTTCAACAAGCGTTGGATTGCATTCCAAGATTAACGCAAGCGCTTGAACTTCTTGCACTGGCTCCAGCAAGTCAACCACAGCAAGTTATCTATGATGATTTGGCCCCGCCTATTATTCCGTACATTCAGCCGAAAAATGGTGAGTTTGATTCTTTGACCGTTACAGGCACATCGAATCTAGGCGCTGGAACTGTAACTTTTCCAAGTGTGTATTTAGCCAACGAGACAGGGACAGGACTGTATAGGATTGGCCCAAATAATCACGGATATGCGGTAAGCGGCGTTAATGTAATAAGTATTGCATCAACTGGAATTGCACTAACTGTTCCGATTCAAGCATCAACAGTTAAAGCAACAGCCGCTGGAGGGTATATTTCAAGCGACAACAGCACTGGAATTACAACTACGATAACTACCGCCTCGCTTGTTGGGAAAACCATCACCATCAAGGATGGTTTAATCACGTCATTTGCTTAAAGGAATTATCATGGCTGTAACAGTAAAAGTTCTTATCCCATCAAAGATTGCGGAGTCTACGCAAGTTACCCAATACACGGCGACAAACGTTAAGGCAATTATCGATAAATTCACAGCTACAAATTACAGCGGCGGCGCTGTGACTATATCTGTTAACTTGGTCACGTCAGCAGATACGGCTGGCAATCAAAACTTGATTGTTAAAACCAAATCACTAGCAGCAAGTGAGACATACACGTTCCCAGAGTTGGTAGGCCATTCTTTGGAGCCATCTGGGTTTATCAGCACCATTGCCAGCGCTGCTACATCCATAACAATTCGCGCAACTGGCCGCGAAATAACGTAAATCAAAATCATGCATTTGTGCAATAATCCAAGCACTGAGCTTATCGAGCTGCCAGTGGCTCATTCCTAAAAAGAGTGGATCACAAAATGCATCAACTGAGTGAAAACCTAACCAAGCGGTTTCAGTTGCCATTACTCGCAGTGGATTGGCTTTGTCAGTTATTTGACGCAATACAAGTCTTTGATGACTTATATGATTGCGACAAACTTGTCTCCAAAGATGAAATAAAAAACTTGATTTGGTCAACTTTTATTTCATTGCCACAAAATCCATTTTTTAAAGCCAATCAAGAAGCGCTATGGCCACTGCTAGCCACGGCGATTCTCAAATGGCACGGCGCAAATAAAGCAGAAGAAAACCTAAAGCATGATGCTATGTCATTTGCTTGGAGAGCCGGATATTACGACATCGTTTTGATGGTGGTTGGGATGGTCCACGGTCACAAATACGCAGCAGACAACGCTGCGGCTGTAATGTCTTTATACGGTGAGACATTCTGCGAATATCAAAAGGAGTTTAATAATGCCTGATCCAGTAACGGGACTAATAGCCACGACAGGGTCTAGCCTGATCGGAGGAGCAATGCAAGCTAATACAGCCGAAGATGCATCTGCTGCGCAATCCGAAAGCGCGCAAGCCGGAATAGATGAACAGCGCAGGCAGTTTGAAGCCATTCAAAGCCTATTACTTCCCTACTCATCAGCTGGGGTATCTGCACTTGGGCAACAGCAATCATTACTTGGTTTGGGGTCGCCTGAAGGTCAGCAGCAAGCAATTAACGCCATTCAAAGTGGGCCACAATTTCAGGCGATGACCCAACAAGGCGAGAATGCTATTTTGCAGAATGCATCTGCCACTGGTGGGTTACGTGGTGGAAACGTCCAAGGCGCATTAGCACAGTTCAGACCACAGTTGCTAAACCAATTGATCGAACAACAATACGGCAGATTGGGAGGTTTAACTTCTATTGGTCAAAACGCAGCGGCAGGCGTTGGAAATGCTGGCATGGCTACCGGGAACAGCATCACAAACTTACTTGCCCAACAAGGCGCAGCACAAGCTGGTGGCGCTTTAGGGCAGGCTGCGGGGTTTGGTAATGCATTGGGTGGTATCGGGCAAGGCGTGGGGCTGTATAGCGCCCTTGGTGGGTTTGGTGGAAACAAGGCAAGCCCAATGTCTGAGCCGTACCCTGGTTATAACGCACAAATAGGTTTGTTATAAATGCAACCTTACAACTACACCATTCAGGCACCAAACCCATTTGAATCTGCTTTGGGCGGGTTGAAACTAGGTTTTGGATTGCAGGACATGCAAGCGCAAAGACAAGCGCAGGAACTGAAGTTGCAACAAGAGCAACAAGGAATGTTGCGTCAACAAGAATTGCAATCACGTATGCAATCGTTGATGAATAACCCTAACCCTATGGCAAAAGACTATACCGATCTTGCCATGCTGTTGCCTGAAAAAGAAGCTAATTCAATTCGTGCTAATTGGGAAACATTATCAAAAGATCGTCAATCAAAAGATTTGCAATCAGCGGGTCAAATCATGGCCGCTTTCCAATCAGGAGCGCCTGGGATTGGTTTGAAAATGCTTCGTGAACGCGCTGAGGCTGCAAATAATTCAGGGGATACAGAGCAAGCTAAAGCGCTTGAAACATGGGCAAAGATCGCAGAGTTAAACCCAAGTGCAGTCACTAAATCAATCGGTTCATTTGTTGCTCTATTGCCCGGTGGTGATAAGGTTATTGAAAGCGTAACGAAGCTTGGATCAGAAAGCAGGGCAGAGGCTGAGGCTTCATCAGATTTGCGTAAAAAGATTGCCAATGCAGACGAGGCAGTCGCAACAGCCAAGACAGCCCAAGCCACAGCAACCAACGCAGACGAAAAAGCAAGGGCAGATGCGGCTAAGGCCACGGCTGACGCAGAGAAAGCAGCAATAGATGCGAAATATGCTGAAAAAATAGTACTTGCTGATCTTAAAAAGAAAGCTGCCGATCTTGGTTTGACATCCGCGCAAACCGGGACTGCGTTAGCTCAAACACGCAAGCTAAACAACGAGATTGCCAAATCAGTTTTAGAGCTAGAGGCAATAAAGGCTAATGGCGGTGGTGACCCTACTAAAAACTTTGATTATGAAGAAAAGATCCGCAAAGAATGGCAAGGTCGCAAAAAGACGTACCGCGAATTACAAGGAACATTTAGCACACTTAAATCCTCTGCTGAATCATCTAATGGCCCAGGTGACATAGCGCTCATTACAGGATTTATGAAAATGCTTGACCCTGGCTCTGTTGTGAGAGAAACAGAATTTGCCACGGCACGCGATACGGCTGGATTGTTTACTCAGTTACAAAATAGGCTATCAAAAGCAGAAAGTGGACAACTTCTTAGCCCGGCGCAAAGAAAAGAATATGTGGCACTTTCGCAAAAATATTTAGATGCTGCCCAAGCAAAAGCAGGCGAAGAAAAGAAAGCTTTAGGTGTAGTTGTTAAAAACTACAAACTAAACCCTGAAAACGTATTCGGGCCAGAACAAATTACAGGCGGCGGTGGTCGTGGCTCAGTGAATCCTCCTGTTATTGGGCAACCAACTGCAACAGTAGCAGGACAAACATACGCTAGGCCCGCTAACTTTACAGATGCGCAGTGGGCGGCATACAAACAATCTACGGGGGCAAAATGAGTCCTGAAGAATGGCTTGCCTCACAGTCTAGTCAGGCTGAACCAATTTCTCCCGAACAATGGGCAGCATCGCAACCCACAGCACCATCCACAACGGCTCAAGGCGTGACCGGAGCCGTTACCAGAGGCGCGGCTTTGCCCGTTATGGGTGCGGCACTAGGGGCAGCTATGGGCGCGCCGTTTGCTGGCGTTGGTGCGGTTCCTGGTGCAATTGCTGGCGCTGGTGCAGCTACGCTGGCGGGCATGGTTGGTGATCCGGTTGTGGGGTCTATAAATAGTTTGCTTGGAACAAAGTACACACTACCCACGCAAGCAATGGAAGATTTGCTGACTCGGTTGGGTGTTGCTGAACCAAAGACGGCGGCAGAGCGAATCATTCAAACTACAACCGCTGGGGCATCTGGAGCTATAGGCGGTGTAGCTTTAGGCAAGGCAGTAGAAGCGGCTGCATCTAGTCCGGTAACGAAAGCAGTTGGTCAAGCAATGGCTACTACGCCAACCTTTCAAGCTTTGACCGGAGCAACATCGGCTGGATCTGGCCAAGTAGCTAAAGAAGCAGGAGCAGGCCCGGTAGGACAGGTTGCGGCGCAAGTTGCTGGTGCGATCATTCCATCGGCTCCAAGCCTTGTTAGAAATTTGACGGGCCAAGCCGCTAAAGCAATAGCTCCGCAAGGGGCAGGAATTAAGCAACTTGGAGCACCGACAACAATTGAGCAATTGAGGCTCGGAAATTCAGCGCCAGCAGCACCGACAACAAGAGAGTCACTACAAAGCATTAAGGCAACTGTTGGAGAAAAAGCGGCGGACGTTTTAGCCTTACCAAACAAACAAGCTGAAATTGCACGCATCATAAAAACTGCGCCTGATTCTGTAGACGCTGTGCAGTATCGGCTGTCAGGAACTCAAGTTGTACCGGATAACCAAGCATCAGAAGCTATCAAACAAGGGTGGAAAGATGGAGCTATAGCCAGCATTAAAGCAGCGTCTGACAAAGATCGGCAGGCCATGACAAAAATGGTCAACATATTTAAGTTGGGCGAAAAGAGCGATTCATTTCGAGCTTTGAATAGGCCAGCGGATATTCTCGGTGATTCAGTTCAAGCGCGTGTTGACTTTCTTGCAAATGCAAACCAAAAAGCAGGAAAAACAATTGACCGTATTGCACAGACAAAACTTCGTGGGAAGCCTGTCAATTACGATCCAGCTATGAATTCATTTTTAGATGAATTGGATTCAATTGGAGTAAAAGTTGAAATGGGTTCTGATGGAGTTGCCAAAGCAAATTTAAAAGGCTCAGACATTCAAGGAGACAAAGGTGCGCAGCGTATATTAAACACGGTGCTAGAGCGTTTGAGCACAATAAATCCACCAGACGCATATGGTGTGCACACTGCAAAACGATTTATTGATACTCAAGTTAACTACGGGAAAAAGAACTTAGCTAACCCTTTGACCCAACAAGCAGAAAGAGCATTGAAGAATCTTCGCAGAGGTTTGAACGAGTCGCTGGGTGAACAAACACCAGTTTATAAGGCGGCTAATGAAAAGTATGCTGACACAATAACTGCTCTCAACGATCTGCAAAAAGCAGCAGGGACGAACATTGATTTTGAATCGCCCAGTGCAAATAAGGCATTAGGTTCTGCAATGCGAAAACTGACAAGCAACTACGGAACAAGGGCCAATTTAATTGATTCACTTGACCAAGCCAGCCAAATTTCAACCAAGTACGGTATGAAATTAGATGATAACGTGGTGAATCAACTTATTTTTGTAAACGAACTAGATCGAATGTTTGGTGCAGTCGCTGATACTTCTTTAAAAGGTCAGGTTGGACAAGCAATGGAAACAGGAATTGAGATTGCTAGAGGAAATATAGCTTCAAGAGCAGTTGACCTACTTGCGGAAAAAGCTCAAAACCTGCGTGGAGTCAATAAAGACAACGCGATTAAAGCAATGGAAGAAATACTTAAACGTAAGTCTGAGTAACCTTAAACTTATTAATTCAGGAGTTTCAAAAAATGTCAGCACTTAGCGTACAAGTACCATTCCCAGTATTTCAAGACCGAGACGGTCAGCCTTTAGATAATGGATATGTCTGGATAGGAACAGCAAATCTAAACCCTCAAACAAACCCGATTACGGTTTATTACGACTCAGCTTTGACTATTGTTGCTGCCCAACCTCTTAGGACAATAAATGGCTATGTGTCGCGCTCAGGTTCACCAGCTCAAATTTATGTGGATGGGGTTGGCTTTAGTATCCTTGTCCAAGATGGCAAAGGCTCGATGGTTTACAACTTTGCGGATGGAACTGGAATAGGCCCAAATGCGAACGGAATAATTTATGATCCGGCAGGCACAGGGGCTGTGGCTACAACCGTTCAGACAAAGCTGCGGGAAAATGTAAGTGTTAAAGATTTTGGTGCTGATCCTACGGGAACTTCCTTTAGTACAACCGCTATTTTGAATGCGATTATTTCACTTAGGGCAAATCCAGTAACTATCCTTGACACCATTGGTGGCAGCAACATTACTGCATATTCATCTGGAGTTGTAAATTTTCCACCAGGGATATACAAAATTTCGTCTGATACTCTGCAAGTATATCAAGATTTAGGATTAACACTTAAAGGCTCAGGAAGCCGGAGAACAAACAATGCTGTAAGAGCATCTACAACTTTGTTAATTTCTGGCACGTCAAGTGGCTTTGGTATTCAAGCCTATCGCAGCGGTGGACGGGGGTTGACGCTTGAAGACATGGATATTTGTTACGAAAATGCTAATTTCACGGGAAGCGTTTTAGATGTTTACGACTGCCCTGGGGTTACAGCTAATAGATGTTTTTTTGGAACTTATGGTTTAACAGGTGCTACTCGACTACAAACAGCGGCAGCGTGTTTACGTAGCACATACGATGAATTTATGCATTTTAATAATTGTGTGTTTGACGGTGCTGCTTTGGGGTGGTGGTCTGATGATATTAGAGTTTTTGATGCCAATACTTTTGGTGGATCACTGACAAAATTTGATTCTTGTGTATTTTATGACTGCAAAGACAACCATATTTATCACGGTGGGACAAGAACAAGAACTGGGCTTGTTATTAGTAACACGGCATTTAATCCAATCTCGGTATCCCCGACAAGCACTTGTTTAAACATTGACAACGTAGAAGCCCTAGAAGTTTCCGGTTGCGGTTTTGCCGCATCTGTGTCTAACGCTCCTGCTGTGCAGTGGCTTCGCGTTACAAACTGCACTGGCAGTTTGCAATCAAACTTTGTTGATGATTTGGCTCCAGCAGGTCAAGTTTCTGGAATGCTAGATATTACGGGTAACAGATTTGCAGGAACCAATGGCTTAACCGTATTGAGTGGTGTGATAACAGGTAAATCAAATGAATTTAGTGCAGGCACTTACGGATGGATTTTTGCTCCGACCGCTGCGCTTAGTTTTGAAGTTGGCCCCGACCTATTTAAAGCGCCACTGACAAACTCTTACAGAATTGCCGCCGATTCTGCATTTTTGGCTGGGATGATTCATTACGACTCCGCATCGGATGCTTCTTCAAGTAAGTTCACAAATGCATCTGGTCGTGTTTCTATTCAAAATGTAGATGCAAAAACTTTTTCTGTTGCAAGCACGCCGTACACAGTTTTGTCAACGGACACAAACCGAACAATACTTGCAACTGGTGGCTCAAACCAAGCATTCACTTTGCCGACACCAATACCCGGCACTACAATAACTATTACAAAAATATCAAGCGTAGACCTGACGGTAACTTGTGCTGGCGGTACAAATTACTACGGTCAAAATTCTTCCGCGTTAACCGTTGCAACTCTTTCAGGTGCCGCAATGGGTAGTTTGACTTTACAGGCTTACGCTACGGTTGGTTGGTTGGTTAAATCACAAGTAAATACATGGATCTATTCATGACTTTAACCATACCACACCAACTGATGTTTGGCTACTGGGGCGCTGCGGTTACCCCTTGGCTTATGATCCTATCATCAAAGCACAAAGACAACGCAGCCCTAATTGCGCACGAGAAATGCCATCAGGAACAGCAAAGAATAGATGGGACTTTTACCTTTTGGTATCGCTACATAACAAAGAGGTCATTTCGCCTAAGTTATGAGCTAGAAGCCTATAAAGTGTGGTTAAAAATATCTCCAAAAGATGCCTACATGGTGTCTTTATGGCTTGCTAATAACTACAATCTGGGCTTGTCTTTTGATAAAGCTGTAGATTTACTATCCGAGAGCTAAATATGACACCCGAACAACAATCAGCATACGAAGCAACAATAGCGGCAGTAGGTAGTAAAGCGACTTATACGGGAGCCGGGGCCACAATATTCGCTTGGATGTTATCAAGCGAGTTTGGCATTCTGTTAGGCATTTTGATGGGTTTTGGTGGATTTATTGTCAATTGGTACTACAAACACAAGCAGGATAAACGGGAAGAAATCGAGCACGCGCGCAGAATGGGCATGTACGAATGAGGCACCCACGCACCGCTATAGGCGCTTTGTCGCTGTCTGCTGCTGCGCTAGTCGCTTTAATCTTGCATGAGGGTTGGACAGACAAAGCCGTGATTCCGGTTAAAGGCGATGTGCCCACAGTCGGCCCGGGGCTTACCAAGCGAACCGATGGTAGTCCGGTTCAGATGGGCGACACGATCAAACCCGTTGAGGGCATTCAACGCAGCCTCGCTCACATCCAAAAGAGCGAATCAAAAATCAAACAGTGCGTTACAGCACCACTGCATCAAGTTGAATACGACTTAATGATCGATTTTGCGTATCAATACGGCGAATCAGCACTGTGCAAAAGCAGCATTGTCAAGCTGGCAAACGCTGGAGATTACGCTGGGTCTTGCAAAGCATATGAACGGTTCCGATTTGTTGGTAAACCACCACGCGACTGCTCTATCAGATCAAACGGATGTTATGGTGTTTGGATACGCAGCCAAGAACGTGCCAAAAAATGCATGGATGTGCAATTATGACTCCTGAAAAGTACAACGACTTAAAAAAACCACTTGTACCGTTCAGAAAGATCACCAGCGCAGCCGATAATCGAATGCGCAACCGAACAGCCAAGCAGCAGCTTGCAGATGCGCTGGAGGATCTCAAAGGCCCGGATGAAATACCCGATGATGATGCTGACGATGCAGGCTTAAAAAGGTACAACTAAATGATAATCCCAGATTCCGCACCAATGGTTCCGATCACTACGTACTTGCTAAATGCAATCCCGTACATACCACACTACATCAAGCCCAAAGTGTACGTATCCCCCGGTGGTGCGACGATGACCCAAAAGCAGCTTATCGTACTTAACGCCACTCCGACAACTATGATGCTGTGGCCTCGCCGCTGGTGCGCTGAATGATCCCTTTACCGCTTATCTCTGCTCTTATTGCTGGCGCTATTTCAGGCGCTATTTCAGGCGCTGGAGTATGGGCGTATCAAGCAAACAAGTACGACGCACAGATTTCTACGATCCGGCGCGACCAAGCTATAGCCGCTCTTAACCAACTGGAGATAGCCCATGCTGAGACAATCGCCCTACAGACAAAAGCCGACACCGCCGCCCGCAAACACGCCGCCCGTTCGGCAAAGATGGCCGATGCTGTCCGTCTTGCTAGCATTGAGCGTGACAAGTTGCGCGACGACCTCGCCGCCAGTGCCCTGCGTTTGCCAGACGCTTCCTGCGGTTCCGCTCGCAACTACGCTACAACCCTCAACGAGTTATTCAGACAATGTACGGATCAGCTTAGAGCAGTGGCGGGCCAAGCTGACGGCCACGCCGCTGACTCCCTGATGCTTCAAGAGGCTTGGCCTAAGTAACAACAATCTCAAAATGTTTAGCCTTTAGGTTAGGTACAGTTGGCACTCTTACAGTAGAAACATCTTCGGGATATTTCTTGATTTCTTTAATCAGTTTTTCCGTTATTTCTTTGCGTATCGCGTCCATCGCAACATCATCTTTTACAGTTGATAGTTATGCCGCAAGATTACGCCCCAAATATGGCCCGTGTCGTTGCTCTTGAAAATGCCAACATAAGCGCCAGCAGAGGTCATGCAATGGAGGTGCGTATCGTTCTCGCCGAATGCAATCAAATCTCCGCCACCGTAAACAGTACCTTCGGGTAACGTTAATGGGCCGCGCTCTATTTGTGACCTGTTTGGGTTTGGCTTGAAGTCTTCACCAACCATTTCAATGTTCATTGTTCCGTTCATTTTTCTTCCTTTCGCCGTCACCGGCATAACTGATCATTCAAGAGCGGATGCCTTCGGCCCCGCTTAATTTGGCGATATAGATCCGGCTTGCTTACTGTGAATTATTTATCGTTGCTCAAAAGCACATCCCATCGGTAAACAAAATTGTCTAGGTCAATTCGATACATTGAAACTTCACATACTTCAAATGTTCTGCTCATGATTTAAACCACTTTCTGATTCGTTCAAACAATGTTGGTTTTGGTTTGCTTTCAAAGAAATACCAAACTAACGGTGGACTCCAATCAGTTATTTCCGTAATAACACCGTTTCTATCTCTACAAATTTTGCGAGCCTCAAAGCCAAAACCAAAACGTTTTGGATTAGCAACCATGCGTTCTTCAGTTTCGCACCAACCATACAAAACCTCAACATCAACGTCAACGTCAAACTTAATCATGATTGAAACCGCGATGGTGTAAACGCAGCAAAAGCAAAGCTGCGAGACATAGATACTGGCGGCACATAGGACACTAGCTTATCACCAACCCGGCTCGGAATGTCGGCTGCATCTTCAGCGCCCGCTCTGGGTGACTCCCATTTTGTAGGACTGTATGTTCCGGTCGTGCTGCTTCGGTGTGGCACCTTCTGTGGTACGTATGTGTCCTTTGGCTTGACTGGCACAACGGGAGCCACGTAAGCTCTCAGAAAATACTGCGTTGGGCCATGTGGTGGGCGATAGTGCTTGATTAACCCACGTCGCAGCAAACGAGTGATGGCATAAGTAATGTCTTTCTTTTCGACTTCCAGTGAGTCCGCTATCTGCTCGCATGTTGCACCTGGTTGCTGATCTATTTCTCTTAATACTGTTTCTGTTATTGACATAGCAACCGATAAAGTGAGATTAATACAAAGACCACGATGCTGATAAAGGAGGCTATCAGCAAGCCGTCCATACAAAGTTCAAACCAATCATCATTGTCCATTCGTGTCTCCGTCCATAAACTTAGGCAACCCCTGCCAGTGAGTCCAATCATCTCCGATGCAAATACGGCCTATGGTCGCTACACCATTCTTGCTGTTTATTAACAAAATCCTTACGCCCTTCGGCGTGTTTGCGTCAACTGGTATCCAATATACGGACTGATTCACGGCAGCAGTTTTGCTGTTGTTAATTTTGATTAGTTTGCTGGTCATGATCTAGCGTCTAAATATATTCCTACTTGATCTAAGCTTGAACTTTGTGCCCGAGAAGTAAAACGAAAGTTGCTTGTGGTCATGATTTCTCCTGCGGTGTTTGTGCTGGGGGTGCGGCGGTGAAAAGCGCACGAATTGGCCATGTCCCGTCAAGTGCAGTGTCGGCGTGGTGCTTTTCGTTTATAAAAGAGTTCCAGTTTCCGTCACGGCTTTGATACTGATAACAGGCTGGCTCCCCCGGCTTCAGCGCAGCCTCAAGTGCCTGCTGATGCAGCTTGCCAACAATCTCATGTTGCTCAATGCTCGTCTTCAACAAAGTTTGTAGCTCTGCGTTCTCACGTTCAAGCTGTTCGATGCGCTTGTTCGCGTTCGTCAGGGCTTCGCCCATTTGTTGACCAGATTCATCTCTGACCATTTCCGCAATCACCCCTGCAAAAATCAACATGCTTGTGCGGGTTACGTACATTTTGTCGGCAGTGGGAAACTCAAAAAAGGCTTCAGCCTCGATTTCAATTCGATTTTTGTCGATCATTTTTTATACCTCCGTTGCTGCGAGTGCGTCATCTTCAAGAGAATGAAACTCTCCCATTGCTTCGGCGTAGTCTCTCGATATTGTCAAAGCCTCCCTCAACGTCTTTATTGCAGCGTCTTGTACTGATATTGCGTAAGTGCTTTCACCAGACACGCCAACAGTGGCAGTCAGTTCGTCAGCTAATTCAAGGGCGTTCATTTCTTTTCCTTTACATCAATGACGTGTAAGTTTTGGCACATATAGCGCCTATAGCCGCCCTCGGTATTTACTTCAGGTGCCAGTGGTAGGCCGCAGTTTGGGCAGTGCAAAAGTGATGCAGAGGTCATTTTGAATCCTTCACAAAAGTCCCATCAGACAAAAGATGACCCTTACGATCTTTGATCTCATCGTAAGCAAGCTCCAAACAATTTGTAAGATCAATGTCCTTCATTGCGCAGTAGTTAATCAAGCAAACTACAACATCACCAACGCCATCTTTTATTTCTGGCATGTTGTTTTGGCTTTCCGCTTTAAACAGTTCGGCCAGTTCTTCGAGGGTTTTGTTTAGCTGGGCTTGGGGTGTTGCGTGCTGCAAGATTCCGCGATCTGTTGACCACTGAAGTACGAGTGTTTCAAGTTTTGCAAAGCTCATGATTTATTTCTGTTGATTTATTTAATAGCTATACGCTGATTTTGAATAATGCGAGCACCTGGAACTTCACGGCCTGTTTCAATTGCTGCTTTTAACAGTGATTTACTGACCAAATATTTAGGCACTAAAAATTCTTCTGGTACTTGAGCTTCATCAAAAATTTCAACGCTGGGCGGATTTGTTCGCAATGAGATTGAAAATAAAGGCGCTTCAATCTTTGTTATTCCCGTTTGCGTCATGTGATATTGCAGGTATTCATGCAACCCGGCTGCAATACGTTCTCTTTTTTCTTTCAACAGCTTCAACCTTTTTAACTCAGCCTCAATCGCTGG
>Ga0181355_1000961_pt1 | contig 12632 bp, 13 predicted proteins | sample Fa13VDMM15DN_FD_130099 | JGI IMG/M metagenome (GOLD analysis project Ga0181355, IMG submission 130099) | Freshwater viral communities from Lake Michigan, USA - Fa13.VD.MM15.D.N | ecosystem: Environmental > Aquatic > Freshwater > Lake | place: USA: Michigan | collected 2013-09-23 | reverse complement strand
TTTGTTCATCAGTCGAAGCGTTAGCTCCGATAGAATTTGCAGAGTTTTCATCGTAAGTGGGGTCGCCCGGCTTTTCCCATCCATAGATAGTCCCCCTTGGTTGCTCGTTAAAACTCCTAGCTTTCCCTGTAGGCGGTTCTAAAGAAACACCGTTCTCTGGACCGAGTATAGGAAGATTTGCTATTGCTTCGTCTTTGTTAAACTTGGTAATCCCTGCATCAAAGTTCGACACTTGTCGTTGAACAAGATCAGGAACAACCTCCTCGATCAACTGGTTGTGAATTGACTGGGCATAGGGACTCTTGTCGGCGTATTTACTGAATTGATCCGTAAGTTCCTTAACACGTCCCTCTGCGTAAGCCTTAAAATCCTCTGGGGTTGTGATCCCTTGGTCAGCATATTCGTGAACTGGGCGATTCTTAAGTTCCTCCGCAAGTGCTGTGAGCTTTGGTTGAACCGTTGAGTTGTAATACCGCTTATAGGTTGTCTCAACAAACGTCTTCTCTTTCCCAAGCTTATCTAGGAAGCTGCCAGCATTAGGGTCTCCTTGTTCAACACGCTTGATAACCTCTTCTGGAGTCAAGGCGTTGGCCTCGATCTCTCCTTGTTTCGTTTGGATATCTACGAAGTTATTGAGGAGCTTAGAGCTATCTTTGAAAACCTCCGCAAGTTGAAGCGCAGGGTTCGTTTGGGGCGTTTGTTGAACCTGCACGTTATATTGTCCACCTCGTTGAATCGTGGGACGTAAGCCAACTTGACCTAGATCAAAGTTTACTTGTTCACGACCACCGCCGCCCTTGAGTGCTTTAAGAAGTTCTTCTTGTGTCATAAAAATTAAGGAGCTTTAGGGGTTGTAAGGCCAGCCTTTTGTGCTGTCGAGTATACACTCATTCCTGATTGAACACCTTCCAATGCAGCATTAACATAATTGGGTTGAGTAATGGGTTTGTTAATACTGAGCATATTCCTTTGGTATCCAGAGCCAGCCGATTGAAGTTCCATTGTGCGAGCCGTGTTCATCATCTCAGCTTGTTTCTGCTCAGAGAACGCATAGGTGGCTTCCTTACGGGAGATGTTGGCCACAAGTGCTTCCACGCTTAGTCCAGCAACACCACCCTCACCAGCAGCTACAACAGCGGACGCTTTGGCTTCCTTGCCCTTTAGTTCAGCCTCTTGCATCCGCTGAGACTTGGCAACTTGTTCTTGTGCTTGCTGCTGACGTAACGATGTAACCTCCTCAAGATACCGTTGTCGCTCTTGTTGAGACGCTAGCTTTTGTTGTTGCTCTTGAGCGTCTGCTTGTTGCTTTTGTCCAACGGCTGAAGACGCTGCGGTTAAAGCTCCAACAGCTAGCGAGATACTTATAGGGTCACACATCTTGGGTAATTGTAAATTTTATGAAAGGTTGATTATTTTTAAGAAAGACTTCGTCGGAGAACTCAGCACCACAATAAAGCAACCAACGGGTTGCATCAGTATTATCAGCGTGTACGTAGTTACAAGCGGTTCCTCCGACAGCCTTAAGCATCGCTTTGATCCACTCAGGGCTGTGCCTTATGAAATCCCGTCCTGCTCTAGGAACCAACAGGTCACTCGCTAACGCCCAGATATAAGGCTCATCGGTGTCTTCTCCACCACAGCCAAACATAGCCAATGGAGTCCCATCGAACCTACAGCAGATCGTAAAGGTACACAGGTCGAGTGTAAGGCCAATCCTCAGTGCATCCTCAGGGCTGTGGCCACCACAGTGACACTCAAGGGAATCAAAGGGTCTCATGGTTTCCGCAATGGGCTTGATATCGTCAACCACAGAAGACCTAATGATGCACTTTTGGTAACTCCTAAGCGTATCGGGAAGCCCTTGTGTGGGCGTTTGCTTCAAATTCTGCTGATTGGAAATTGGCTGAGAATGCGCTGTCATTGATGATTTTAATAACGGAATCCTTGGCCTCTGTAAAGATTGAAAACCGCATTGCTCCATCCTTGAAGATCATAGTGCCAGCGCGGGACACATCAACGATACTAGGCGTGAAATCCACGGTCATCGTATCACGAGCCACGGGTGTTACTTCGATTCTAAAGTGAGCAGCATCGGAGAAGAAGACAACACCGTTACGTAGGATGAACCTAGTAAGACCCGAAGGAGTCCCCTGTGGTCCCCCTTGCTGCTTAAACACAGGCTCACTGAAGGTGTACTCCATAGGATACCTGAGACCAATAAAGCAGGTTGCGGGGCGTTCTAGGTACACCGTGTTGCCCACTACGTGATCAATCTTGATGTTGATTCCCTTTTCATCGTAGGCTTCAACAACGTCCCCTTCGGTGATATTGTAGGAAAGATCAATGTAATCCGTAGGGCCGCTTGTGACCTTCTCAAGGAGATCTAGGTGGTACGAGAAGTTCCCAAGGGTGTCAGTCTCAGTCCGTTGTTCCTCCATGTTGATGTACGTAAGCATCGCTTTGTTCTCCTTGTTTCCAAGGATGTACAAGGTGCTGTTCATGAACTCAATCCCGTAGATGTCCATCGACATCGTGAACTTAGACCAACTTGAAATGACCTTCTCGTTACCACTCCAGTAGTACTTGTAGATGTACAGGGTATTTGTTGTAGAGGTGCGTGAAAGGACTGCGATAAGGCTTTCGGTAGAGGACGCTGCGATCTTCACGCTTGATCCTGCTTCGATGTACGAAGGAATCTGTGAAGTGATGTCAGCGGAGTCGTAAGTCATACTGGAGGCATCCAAGCGAAACTCGCGGATACCAAGGAATTTACCACGAGTGAACGAGAAGTAAACATAGGCTCCAAGCTCAGTAGGTTCCGCAGAGGTATCAACGTCGTAGTTGGTTACTGCGGTGATCGAGATGTTCTTAGAGGTCAAGGTGTCGCCACTCTTAACAACGAACTGCCCACGGTCAGCAAACAAAATAAGGTTCTCTTGGAATCCTACGGCTGAGAACAACTTGGAGATCTTGGTGGAAGCAGCAGAGACATCAATGAGGTCTGAGTCCAACAAGGTACGCACGGTAGTCCTGAAGAAGTTAAAGAACTGTCCAGCTTCACTGAAGATCACCGTGTCGTCCGTAAGGAACCCAAGGCGATTCTTGAAGAAGAACAAGTTGTTCAAGGGTTTCCCGATGAACGATGGAAGTGGATTAGAGTCATCGTTGCCAACAACACGATCATTCCAAGCAACCTCATTGAACTCAAAGGCGTTAAGACCTGTGTTCACAAGTCGTTGTGGCATCGTTTCTGGATCAATCTTATAGGAGATCTCAGAGCCAACATCCTCAATCCAACCACCAGCACCAAATGATCCTTCATCGTTCGTCTTGAACTTAACAAAGTAGTCATCCTCTTTGCTGTCGATAGCTCCTCTTACGGCCACCCTGAAGTTGTTAAAGGACGTTACTGGGAGATCACTGAGGTCATCCACAGTCTTAAAGACAACACCCATAGCAGCATTGGCTAACCCATCGGTACTTGCAAGGTAGAAGGTTTCTCCGAGCTTATGGGTGAACTTAATGGTGTTTCCTAGTACCGTGTGGTCATAGTTCTGGTGTACGACAGGTGTTGATACAGCGGGAGCCGTAGCTGTTCCAGCGGTAATCAAAGTATCCAACCCAACCGCAATGGTAGTTGTGTCAGCGTTAGCTGCTGTTGTAGAAACTCCTGATACGTAGTTAATGACAGCACTAGAGGCACTTGATTGAGGATAGGACATCGTTGCCGTTCCTTGCTTAAAATACGTTCCAACAGTTGTAACAGTAATCGAAACAATTTCACCAGTAGTGTTGTTGATGTTTACGATGTACTTAAATGCTTTATAAGTTGATCCTACATCAGACAGCGTGATTACAGGCGGAAACGCCGAGTTGTATCCTACTCCAGAATCTTGAATAGTGAAGCCAACTAAATTATACAGGTCGGAAACTCCTTCGGTCCACACAGGGGTAATCTTGGCTCTTCGAGAGTTCTGGCCGTTGAAGTTCAACTGGTAGTTCTTCTGGTAGTCCCCTTGCTTGATAAACACCAAAGCCTCAGAGTCACTGATAGCCTCCGTCTTATCCTCAGTCATCGCTGGGGAAACCGTGGTGTTCAAGAAGAACGACGAGTCAGCCAACGTAAGAGGCTTAATGAGCTTCCTAGAATCACTTGTGACAAGATAGTTGGGCAACGGGAAACCGCCAGTGACTCCATTGATCGTCGCCTCATCACCAGTGATAAGATTGAACGCCCGTGCAACCTCTGAGTTAAGAACAACAGCGTACCGTTCAGTCTCTGAGCGATTCACAAAGTGAACCAAATCGGTGGACTTAAAGGACATCCCATCAACACCACGGATCACACGGGTACACTGGCGTTTCTTTAGGCCGTCACTGACGGAACTAAGGGCGTTTATCTGCTCCTCGCACTGGCCCACAAAGCGGACTTTAGGTGACTGCTGAGAAACTCCTCCGACCAAGTTGGATACGGATGTTGTAATGTTTGCCATAAGATTTAAGAGATATCTCCGCTGCGATTAATACCAACACGGCTGGCAACATCGTAGTTGTCAAAGATAGTAATATCAGAGTTGCGTCCATCGGTCTCCTCTAGGCGAGCCTTGGCCATCATCTCATCACGCATGATAAGGCTCTCAAGTTCCCTAGATCCCACAAGTCTCCCTTGAAACACCCGTCCAGCCTTAATGGTGATGTAGCGTCTTGCTTGTTCTGGAAGATCCTCCCAGTCCAAAAGGAAAGTCATGTTTACCGTGAGTGTGTCCACCGTGAACGTCGCAGTGTTTTTAGTGCGATCCCAGATGTTCAAGCCACGCTGAACGATGTCATAGGAGCGATCCACTGCGTCCACTTGAAGGGTATTTGCAGGGACTTGAAAGGTTCCTGTGGGGATTCCTTGGGCGAGCTTGAAGTTCTCGATGGTGTTAAACTGCCAACCATCCGATTGGATTTCACGGCTCACTTCATCAAGGATGTTCTTCGCCAACGCTGCCGAAAGCGGAAGGGCTGTAGCAGTTGCAATGCTGTTAATAGGAGCCTCTCCGATATAACCAAGCATCGTATTAACTGCCTCTAGTTTTGATGTAAGTGTAGCCATGTATATGTGATTTTAAGTATAGTTGTATAGAACTTACAGCATAGGTCAAGTGCGCCTTGATCTACAGTGTAAATCCCAAACAAAAGGAAAGCCCCCTTTAGAACTTACGAACTAAAGGGGGCCAAGTGGGGATTAGCGATTAACCAATCGTGACAGAAGCTTCAGGACGCAGGACACCGTGGCCCATAGCGTACTTAGCAACAAACAGCGTTCCTTGACGCTCAATTTGATACTCGGATTCGGTAGCAAGATCAAGGAGCTTCACCGTGCCGATAGCACTTGGGTGAGCAACAATCATCTCGATTGCCGAAATGTCAGTAGCGTTGTAGCCGACACCAGAAGCACCGAAGACATCGTTCTTAGCATTTGCATCGTCAGCATCAGCAGAACCGGAAGCCACCGTAACGGTAGCCAAGTGGTTCGACTTGAAGAGGCGGATACCAGCGATGGTTGGGATCTTGCCAGTAGCAACATTACCAGAACCACTGTAGTCACTGCTCATAACGGTCTCATCCGAACCAAGCAGCGTGTAATAGTCACGAGGCTTAAGGATGGCGAAACGCTCGTCCTCTGGGACATCCTTTTCGTCCAAGCTTTGAGCAGCCAGCATGAGGGCATCAACGATCTCGGAAGCCAGTGGGGTTGCACTGAGTTTCGAGGTAAGGTTGGTTCCAGCGTATCCACCAGTGATGGAAGGCGTAGAGGTCAACGCAGCAGCCACAAGGGTCTTCATGGTTGCAATGTCGAAACGCTTTGCAAGAGCCTTGCCGAGTTCCTTAGCGTAAATGCTACGGACATCGTAGTGGTTCTTGAGTTCGTCAACATTCGCAATGAAGGTCGAAGCAACCAACAGGTCATCGATGGTGATGATCTTTTCTGCGTGCTTAATACCACTCAGATAGCCAGCATCCGCATCGGCGATGTTTTGACCGGGAGTGTGATATTTAGCAGTTGCGATACCAGTCACAGGGAACTGAGCAGACTTGCCGCTTTGAATCGTCCGCACCATGTGCAGATCCTTCATCACGTTGAGTTCTTCAAAGGTGGTCAGGATTTCTCCAGAGAACACTTTGAGGAACAGAGCGTCACGATCACCTGCACCGTTAATTTGTCCAAGGTTGGACGGGGTAGTAGCACCATTAGCCATATAATTATTCTAGTTTTTAGTTTATTTAGTTTAACAAGCGTGTCCGTATATTACGTTCGACTATCGTTTACTTGTTAAAGAAAGAACGACTCGGTTGTCCAGCGCACTGGGCCTAGTTCTTGCTTTATAGCTTTTTAGATTGTCATCCTTTTTATGGACGATTTCTCTTTAACTCATTAGTGAGCTAAATGGGAAAGGGGTGTGATGGTGTAGGAATCGAGACCTACATTTCCTGAGACAACTCAGGGTTCTCTTGTTGAACTAACCACCACAAAAGTGACGGCCCGTTGACTCGGATAGGGTTTGGAATCCTTACCGTTTCGGCTGAAGCTATCCACGACGGGCCAAGCGTGGGGCCAAGAGCAGCCTGAAAGAAATTACTCTTTGGTTTCTAGGTCATTAACGTAGTGAAGTAGATCACCTACGATTACCTTTTGTTCCTTTGTGAAGCTCTCGTTCTTGAGACGCTCTAGGAACACGGGGATCTTACTTTGTTTTATCGTCGGTACGCATCCAGTCATCAATAGACTCAGAATGCTTATTGTAAGCGCGACGTAGAAGTTCTTCTTCATACTCATGGTACACACGGAAAAGCAAGTCCCCTAGCTTAGGGAAAACACACAATACCTTTACTAGGAGACTTGCAAACACCATAACACAAACAAAGAGAAAGGGGTTTATTTATCCTTAGCCTTACCGACATTGAGAGCCAACAGATCAATGATCTTGTAGCCCCACTTAACAACACCATCGTCCTTTGGGGTAGGAGTAAGTGCAGCGATAAGGGAACAAGCGGTAACCACAGCAGTCAAAGCCTGAATGATTGCCGATGCGTTGTCTAGGAGATAGGATACGATTTGCATAAGTTTTTAGATACGTGAGATGGAGATCCTTTTCTCAACTTGAGCGCGATAGGCTGGATCTTTAGCATACCGAGAGTCCTTCATGGCTTCCACCATTTGGGCATTGGAGTTAAACGGAGTAACACCGCCACCAGCCACTTGGCCTTGCATGAGTTTCACGGGTGAACCACCATCGCTCAGGAAGCGAGCATAGAGACCCTTGATGGCCATCTTGGCTGTGTCAGCATCGTTGGATTCAACAACACGGTTAAAGGCTGCAAGCTCTGAGTCAGTAAGCGCACCAGAAGCCCACTCGGTCATTGCACCATAGTTGTCCTTGCCGCCTACTTCACTCATGATGGCGTTCGTGTTGGCCTCTTGGGAAGCCTTGTAGCCATCGACGTAGGTCTTAACAAGCTCACGGGAGATGCCGTTCTTCTCAAGGGCAGCTAGGGATGCCTCAGTGAGGTCACCACGTTCAGCATACTCAGCACTTGCGGAATTCAAAGCATCACCAACACGGGACTGCACGTCGGATGCCTCAAGCTTTACCTGAGACTTTTCCTCTTCGCGGTTCTTTGTGTGGTATTCCTTTTCAAGATTGGCATACGCCTTAGCGAGTTCCTCTGGGGATTCAAACTTCTCAGGGAGCCACTGGGGACGCTCGTCGGTTACAGGAGTCTCCTCATTGGGTTCCTCTTGTGGTTGTTGTGCCTTGGCTTCGTCCATAAGGACCGATTGTTGCTCAAGGGTCATTTGTTCACGGGCAGTAGGCTCGTTGATTGATGTAGTATGTAGTTCAGCCATTTATGTTGGTTGTTATTGTTCCTGTTGAGCCGCATCGAGTTGCTGCTGTTCGGGACTATTAGCTTGTTTATACTGATCACTCAAGGCTTTAATTCCCGCTGGTCCAAGTTTCTCACTCATTTGTGATGCCATTTGTTGTTGGCTCTCTTGAGCAAGCTGCTCGGCAGTCTTGATAAGCCCAAGGGTTTTAATCCCAAGGGCAGTCGCACGACGCTTAAAGTACTCTTGGACGTTAACAAACTGAGCAACAGCTTGTGGACCTACGACCTGAGCAGCACCTGCAAGGAACTGGTCAAGTTTGTTGAGATCATTACCACGACCAAGGGCTTCAACGCCCGTGACGATCACAGGGCTGACAAGGTTCTTAGGAAGCTTAGGGAGCTTCTTGGACTTACCCATGACGTACATCAATCGCTCGATCAATGGAAGCTGGAGTTCATTTGAAAGCAACGAATAGAGGCCACCAAGGGAACTCTCAAGTTCCTGTGACAACATACGGATCTCCTCTGCGGTTACCCGTTCGGCACTGCGTACAACACCGGAGGTAAGCAAGAAGGCAGCACCAAGGCGATCCCTGATGCCATCCATAGTCATCTGTGCGACCTTGAAGTCGTTGAACTTGTTGACTTGTAACGTGGTAACGTCCGCTGCATTACCTTGGACAATGGCCCCATTAGGGCTATCTGCCAACGTACGCGCCCTTGTAGTTCCATTAGGAGACACAAGAAACAGAACTTTGGCAGCAGCAGCAGAACCTTCAACGATTGCCTGAGTGAGGGCTTCAAGTGATTGGACATCTCCTAAGTATTCTTCTACGTATCCACGACCGTAAGACTCTCCGTCGATTCTAGAGAACCTAAGTGGAATATAAGGACTACGATCAAGAGGAATTTTACCACCGGACTTAGGGAGAACAACACCGTTGATGTCTTGAGTAATCTCCCACATATTGTCATCCCGGCGGATACTTGTGTAAAGATTGATATCACCCTCCATAGCCTCGTTCTCGGAAGCACCGTGGGTTTCTAGGAGTTCGTGGACTTCTGGGTCAAGAGCCTTGCGTGAGATGGTTTCCTTTGTGGCAATCGTCAAGACGTTACCCATAGGATCACGCTCAATGACAAAGCGGTTAAGGTTGAACACACGGAGACCTCCTTCTTCTGGCATATACAGCAAAGCGTTTCCAGCGATGATGAGATGCTTGAGGGCTTCATGGAGTGCTACTCGGTATGCCTCTTTAGCTATCTCAGCCATCACCAGATCTTCAACACGCTGAAGGGAATTCTCGATCTCACTAAGGACTTCCTCAGGAGTTCCAGATTTGGCCAGTTCAGCGGTGTCTGCTTGTAAACGAAAGAACGGAGCGTTGGGTGGTAGGAGTGCTAATAGTAATTTACTGGCGAGATTATTTACTCCACGCGCACCAACGCTCTGAAAGGGTGTATTAAGTCGGCTATGAGGACCGAAGGATTCTTCGGGCAGCACATAGGGCAACGTAAGTTTCGACGAGGTACGACCGCGATCCAGATAGGAATAACGGAGACCTTCAAGTCGTGAATAGGTTTGTTGAGCAGTCATTATAGTAATAGTTATGCCCACCAAGTGCTAGGGACATCATCAGAGATTGGTCTGGGGACTGAGACAGGATTGCCATCCTCATCGTCCACGGTAAAGTCGGATGCCCAGTAGATGAACTGCTCGCCACCTGCGGGAATCGGGATGCCTACAAGGTCACGAAAGAGAACCCAGTATTGCCCGTCGCCATTGTGTTCGCCAATAACGCAGAGAGCATGGGTGTGGGACGCGAGAGATGACTGCACCTCACCGTTCTCATCCAGTGCAGCAAAGCCGTTGGCGATGCCGAATTGCTCAGCAATCTGCTTGGACGCGAATTTCAAGAGATAGTCGGTCATGGTGCTGTGAGGGTTTGAAGTTTTTGGTTGGAAAGGTTTTTCCTGTAATACTTCACGCCAGTGATGAAGCCTGATGCATTTTCAAAAAGCCCAAGAAGGGTCACGGAATTTAGAAGGTTCCCGTTTTGACTGACAGTGCTAATGGCTGATCCGTTGAAGGATGCTTTGCAGGTCAATGCTTCAACCGAAATAGCAATCTTGAATTTCACAGCAATTCTTACGTTTGCGAAGTAATTAGGGGTGCTTGTTCCATCAAACAATGTGAGGGTTTCAGCAACAGTTCCAACTCCCGACTGGTTTCCGTAAAGCCACCTGCGATTACTTCCACTAGAAAGCATCCTCAAGTTAATTGCTGTGCTTGGAATCAGGAAGCCCTCAAAAAGAAATGTTCCACCGCTAGTGTTCCACAGGTTACTAAAAGCACTCCCCGTGATGCTGCACACATCCGCACTGCGGGCCAAGGGTCCAGTGGTGGTCGGGATGTAGCTGGTGGGGAAGCTCCCTGCTTCTACTTGTGCGCCCCAGAGGAAGACGCCGCTTGTTCCGTCTCCAAGGTATGTACTTACCCCGTCACCTGTCGCTAGCCTTACGCCACTTGATAAAGTCCCAGCAGAAGCAGTCCCAGTAATAGAACACCTCCACCATCCGTTGCCAGCATTTGTTATTGATGCTGTAAATCCAGAAGCAACAGTACCCAAGGTTCCATTATCTATGTCGAACCATGTGCTTGCTAGTCCACTTAAAAATGCCCTAACCCATATGCGTCCGTCTTTTTTCGCATAAAACGAAAATGTGTAAGGGATAGCGGTGAATGTTGTTGATTGATCAATACCGTGAATCGCACTTGCCGTATTTTCAACGATTTTATCAGCAGTTGTACCCCCGTCTGGAGAAACCGCAACATTCGAGGATACGCTGATGTTTGTTTGAGTCCAAGTAGTTCCAATTGTTTCACTCTGAAGCACGACATTCGTCCTCGACTCCTCAATGAGAAGCCCTTTGCAAGCCAAGGTAATCGGGTCGTGATCGAAGCGGGGGGCGTTGATTGCAGCAGATTGGATCAAGCCATTGCTCCCCACGAATGTGCCAGTGCTACCACGGATGAACACCGGAGTCGGGCCTTTGCGTGCCGTCAGCGTCTTGTCGGTGGCGAACTGGAGGTCGAGGGAAAGGCCGTCTCCGTATCCAGTAAACCCCGTAGTAAACGGAGAGGTAACTGGAAAAGTATCTCCGCTGGTTCCCAACTTAAACATTGGGAAACCAGCGAATTTCTGGGTGAGCTTTCGATGACGGGCCATTGTAGGTGTAGCTTACAGTTCGATGGGCTTGATGATCACAGTCACAGAGAAACCAGCAGAGGCTCCTGAGATTGCAACACGAAGCGAACCAATCGGGGTAACAAACAAACCACCACCATTGGCAGTCAGGGTTGTTTCAGGACCAAGGTCAACATAAGTAGAACCAATGAGTTGCTGGAGTTTCACGGTTGCCCCAGAGAATGTTCCTGCAACAGCAAAGCCCGAAGGTTTACCATTACCAGTAACGTCGATATTAAGTGCGCCGCCAGTGAGTTCTGCAAAGAGAACCGTGCGGGAGTAGTTAAAGGTAGCCATATTAGTTTAGTAGTTGATGCTTGCGCCAGTCCCAGAGGAACCAGCAGAAACCGTAGGACGACGGATGATAAGCGATGAGATACCCGCCGTACGCTTCTTGGCCTCAGTGGGCATCGAAGGAGCTTGGACTGTTTCAGCCACTGGGGTTGGTGGTGGTGGAGCCTGTGGGGGTGGAGCAGCCGCCGTCATTTTAGGAGATGAGAAGCACATATCGTTTTAGTTTTTATTGGTTTAGAATATTTTCGTTTTGATCATCATACGTTTGATGAAGGAACCTAATAACACTCCGCGCCCCACAGTGGTAATCAATATCCCTGCAAGTATCACTCGGAGTGAAATCCTTTTGTGGAAACCTTTCTTCCAAAGCCTTTATAAGCTGGGAAGAAATTGCAGGGAATATTGAATACTCGTCCATTATGGTGATCCTAATAGTGCGCTAAATGTCCTTAAGCTCAACGGGTAAGACACCATCAGCAATCAAATCCGCTGTCTCACTTAGGCACACGGCGTTCCAAATGATAGCACCAAGGTGATCCTCGGTATCGTCTCCGTCCATGAATGCCCACAGGTGGCGATACAGGCTGTCCACATAGCGACTCAATGGGATACCTTGTTTCCAGTTGTCCCGCTTGTACTTGGCTGCTCCGTCCTCAAAGCGTCTTGCAAGCTTCAGTAAAGCCCGTGGTGGGATAGCCGAAGGAATCCCCTTGCCAAACGAGGCATCCCTCACTGCACCTGTGTTGAACTCTGAGCGTTCCCCAGAATCTGGGATCTTCGCTGGTGATAAAACACTGTCGTACCGAAAGCCTTTGAAATACTCTCGTGAGTCTGTGGTTATGCTTGTGGGGGTGTCCATAGTTTCTTGATGGTTTTCGTTTCGTGGTCTACGTCTTGGTGTTGTAGGATGTAAGCCAACCGTGCATTCATTAGTGCATCGTCGTAGGTTAGTCCAGCTTTTTCGTAAGCAGCAATAACCGTGTCCCAAGTGTAACCGTCTTTCTCCAACATCTTCTCGGCTGTCTTTGGGCCAACACCTTTAATACCAAAGTAATTGTCCGTGCTGTCTCCCATGATGGTTTGCATGAGATGGAACTTACGGGCGTGTTCTGGAGTGATGGTTCGCAACTCCCCTTTAAGGAAGTTAAACCACTGGCAAGGGACTGTCTCAAAGTCTTTATCTGCGCTGACGATGATGGACCCTTCTTGATCCGC
>Ga0181355_1000959_pt1 | contig 12635 bp, 12 predicted proteins | sample Fa13VDMM15DN_FD_130099 | JGI IMG/M metagenome (GOLD analysis project Ga0181355, IMG submission 130099) | Freshwater viral communities from Lake Michigan, USA - Fa13.VD.MM15.D.N | ecosystem: Environmental > Aquatic > Freshwater > Lake | place: USA: Michigan | collected 2013-09-23 | reverse complement strand
GCCAATGCGGCTAGTAATTGCACTATATAGCAACCCAATGGAGTGCGGATAAATCTGCCTCCACAATCTTTTATACTTTGCCAAGCCTTTTGAATCATACGTTACTCCCCAAATACTTATGGTATCCCATTCACCTATTGCATCTATTACCACTACTGTGGCACGTTCAAAGGGTGAGGTTTGAAATCCCGCGGCCGCATGCGATAAATGGTGATTGTAACTGTGTACCCGCTCAGGTTCAATTTGTCCGCCCAACTGTTTACGTAATATTTGCTTTGTTGTTAACTTGTCCCATTCAATGCCTTGCCCTGCGTACCATTGTCGTGCTTGTTTTACCCAAGGGCGTTCATAGTATGAAACTACTTCAGGACCATATTCAAGAACTTCATCTAAAAGTCCTTGACAGAAGTCAGCATCATTTTTCTTTTTTGAATAACGTTCTGAATGGCCAGCAAATAATATCTCTCCGTCAGGTGAGATCACTGTGGCTGCCGCGTCATGAAAGCCTGCTGAAATACCCAGGATATTCATTTGTAGATAAATGGATCTCGTTTGCGTAGTTCTTTTAGTTTTTTACGATAACGTATTTCTAACGTGATTCTATCCCAAAGTCTGCGAATCCATTTCATTTTAATTCCTTAATTTGTTGTTCCATATAGTCTGGATCATTCCAGCGATAGTTGTAAGTAGCCGACGCACTACCAGTGCGTATGCCGTACACATCTAAGTGTTGTGCTAGTTGTGCCCAGATCATCTGGTAGTCTTCTGTGCCAAATGACCTCTTGAGATCAACTTGCCCGATCTTAGGGTGGCCGATTGTAAGACCGGCATCATCAGGGTCAAATCCATTCCGGGCAAGCCATTTGCGAAATTCAGCCAATTGTGCGATTTGCCACGGGTATGCGCCGGGATCACGTGCCCATTCAATATCAAAGTCGCCAGCGGCTTGAGTCTGAGTGCGTAAACCTGTAGTAACAAGTTCACCAATACGCGAATCCCTGCCTTCATCGCAAAATACCTCCCAGTGATGTTTGCCCACTGCTTTATTTACACCCACATACACACCACCCAGTTTTCTGTTGATTGTTTCTATGCCAAACAACTCAGAGTCTTCTTCCGCCAGGTCATAGTGTGGCGCACGTAGCCAACACATCAATTGACTGGGTCTGCGCCATTCAGGCGCTGTCTTTGCTTTGCGCATACTTAACACAAGGCTTTCTAATTCGTGACACAACAGGTTCAATTGACGTATGTGCCAGCGTGTGTGATCATCTGCCGAATCATAATGGCGGCTTGTTGCGCCTGCTGTGCCCTGAAGATCTTCAAAGTAGAGATGCAGTTGATTCATTTGTGCATGATTGATATCTTGATCCTGCTGTATCACTGTGCCAGGGCTAAAGAAGTCTTGTATTCGATAATCCAACGTGCTGGCATTAATGGCCTGTATTGATCTATTGATCTGTGTACATAGGTATTCTGCGTTGCGTTGATGTTCAGTCCAGCCCAGCCAGCAGTAGTTCTTTTCCAAGTGTAGACCTAGGCGTATGATATCATTCAATGCAGTGAGCCATTTACGGCTGAGGCTGTTGTCCGCAACATCTATATGTACAGTTAAGATTTTATTATCTCGACTGCGTAAATCTATTTCAATCGAATCAAGCAATTTGCATCCACCATTTTAATACATCCGGGCGTGAGCCTAGAATATCTGTCATTGTTACTGATTGTGTTCTTATTTGTTCTAGTTGTAACACACGGGCTTTGCCTTTTGCCAGTCCCGTCGCATACTGATCCGTCCATTGCTCTTCAAAGCATGGACGGTTCTTTAATTGTAGCAGTACATCACGCATGGCACCTGCGGAGCGGCCTGCTAACTCGTCAACCCATGGATCCAGCAGTGCTCTAGGCAGGGCCAGTGGACTCATTATAATGTCTGGAGAGAAACTGAATATGACCTTGGCCAGCATTTCCACACCTAATTCAGCGGCCAAACTATTCATAGCATCCACTTCAGTCATGCCCGGTAGTGTAAGTGTAAAGTCCAGGCGCATTTGACGTGGGTTTGTGGCTATCTTTAATCCTTGGCGGAAGTTTTCAAGGAATGATTCATAATGTAAGCCTGTGCGAACATACTCTCCAGTGTGTCCTGTTCCATCAAGACTGGCGCAGATTTGCCAGTCACGTATGTTCGAAAGTATATCGCGGTAAAGATCAATCCCACCATAAGCAATCCTGCTGAGATTAGTATTATATCTAGCATAAACATTTTTTCCATCTCCTAGTTCTATTATACGTCGCATGTAGCGCCAGTGCTGTTCATACATTAGCGGTTCTCCACCCACCCAGTAGATTTCTTCTACTCGATGTTGCTCAACAGCCGCACTGAATTCGGCTTCAATTTGATTTTCTTGAAATTGTGTGATTTCGGCCCGTATATCGTTTCGCATCCAATTGTTCTTTGGATTTGATAAGTCAACCATATGATTCTGTTTTTGCTCAGTCTCCCACGAACTGGACAGCATGTCGCCACAGGTTCTACATTTGAAATTACACAGGTTTGAAAACCTATAATCCCATGAAATAGGCCGCATATGAGTCAATCCAGTTTGGTCAGTGCTATCCCATATTTCTTCAAGTCTTCCCTGGAACAGGTGCCAAAAATAATCGCGGTATACGGATACATTGAGTAACTTTGCATCACAAACCTCACATTCTGGTAGTGTTTCCCCGGCCATCATTCTGCGCCGTACTGATCGCATATGATCGCTGTTCCAATGCTGTTCCAGTGTTACAGGAATATACTTTCCCGTGCCTGCTGACGTATCTATATACTGTTCAAAGTTCTGCGCAGGCTCGCGTGATGCACAGCACATGCGCCGTTCTGTCTGCGGTGACAGATAGGTATGCACCCAGGGTGCAAGACACATGGTATCAGGTTTTGACATAATTTAATAGTTCAGCCAATTCCGGCGCCACAGTGCGTAGATCCTGATTGCGTTTGCGGTCCAGGTCTGCTATTTTCATGCATGTCATAAAGCCGTCGGTTGAGGCACCATTATTCATAAAGTCACGTATGCGATCAAAATCGTCTCGATAAATGGTTGTTACACTGTCCAGATATTCTGAAATGGTCTTTTTGGCAGTATCGGGCAAACATCCAATTGAAAAATACCAGGCATCGTGCATCATGTTCCAGTACACAAAGTCAAAACTGTCTTGATTTTGTTCCAGCCAGGCAGCAATGTAGCCCAGATAGCGCACATTAAACACGTTCACCGTGGTACACACTTGCAGTTCAATATTGGGGTGGATTTCTTTTAAGTCTCTGAAACGATCTAGATTTTCACACACATCTTGCCACACAGCATTGGAACGTTGATATTCAAAGCGTTCACTCACATCATCTATTGAAAAGGCTATTTCCACTGTTTTAAAATGCCGCCAGATATGTTCGGCTTGCTCGGGATATTGTGTGCCATTTGTGTTGTAATGGATTTCTACATTGTGAGCAATACCACGATCCACTATGCCCTGCAACATACGGAAGTGTTCTTCGATCATAAATGGCTCACCGCCTGTGAATTCTATATAACGTATGTCATTTAATACACTATCAATTTGATCCCAGAACTGAGGATTGTTCCTGGGCCAGGCGCCGGCACGTAGCATGGTATAAGCATTAGATGTTTTCCTTTGTTCCGGGCGTGTGTTGGCTATTTCTTCTGTGGCAAATTGACTGCTACTCCAAGATCCGCATATGCGGCATTTGAGATTGCAGATGTTGCCCAATTTGAGATCCAGGAACATCAAGGATTTAGCATCTGCTGTCCAGTCTGACGTTATGCCCATGTGTTTGAGTCTGTCCAGGGTGTGCATGCGTTTGCTGGTTCGTCCTGCACGTTCTTCTGACCAACACTTGCGACATGTCTGTGGTTGCTCGCCGTCCAAGAACTGTTGCCGCAGACCACGCATGTGAGCACTGTTTTGTATATCACCGAAGTTGGCTGTGCTTAATTCAAACTTATTACCTGCGTTGTCTAGTATTTCGTCATCGGCTAGACAACACGGGCGCACAGTACCAATGGGTGAGGCTTCTAAACTGATCCAGGGCAATACACAAAATTTATCTTGTGGCAGATTCATTTTAATGCCGCCAATTCAGGCAGATAATCTGACCAGTTTTCATTTCTAATTTCATCCAGTTGATCAGTCTTTTCCCAAAACTTGGGAATTAAATGGCTGTTGTCGGTTGCGTTCATAAAGGCAATGGCGCTCCGGAATCCTTGTGTGGCACGTTGTAGCGGATCTCTGTCACTCATCCAGGACAGATGCTTGAAGTATTTGGCTTCTAGTCGTTGTTTGTATTCTGGGGGAGCAATATCAATGCGGTAGTGTGCAGGATCTTGCAAGATATTTACATTCAAATCCTGTGCGCGAATTAGGCCTGCACTTACCCATTCCTTGTGAAAGTCCGGCAGGTGCCAAGCATTCATTATGCTAAGTGTAGGACTTATATAAAAGTCCACACGGGGACATGTTGCAATCATTTGATGACGATTTTGAACAACATCATACCACTTGGTACCTTTGCGTATGTATTCAGCGGGGTGTCCCATGCCATCTAAACTGGCACCCACGGCCACTGAGTCAAATTGTCGCCAGTATTCAAATACTGAGCGTCCTTTAAGGTCTGTGTGCGTGAAGTTTGTGTTGTACACAAGTCGTACATCAAAGCGTTTGCGTTTTACCAGTTCTTCTAAGATGCGGTAGTGTTCTTCCATCAACAGGGGCTCACCACCTGCAAAGTAGATTTGTTCCACGTAGTCTAGGTGTGGCTCTAACTGTGTCCACATGTCCGTTTCTGTGCGCCCTGCATAGTTCAATACAGTATTACGGTCTTTCCATTCAGGACCTGCAAGTTTGGCTTGATCTTGATACCATTGGCTACTAAAGATGTGCCCACATGAGCGACACTTTAGATTACATAGGTTTGAGAAACGAATATCCCAATAAGTCATTTCAAACCTGTCTACGGTGCCATCTGCGTGTGTTTCATGAATACGATCAATATGGTGTCCGTGATGCTTGTTGGCACTACGACGGCCAGAGAAGAAGCCAGAATCTTCTTGCTCATAACATCTATTACATGCAGGATTTGGAGTTTCACTCAGCATGTCCAGGCGTAATTGACGTTGGCCAGGGCTGTTCCATATTTCTTTTAAAGTGTGGGTCCTTGCATTGCCTATGGAGTATTTCATTTCGCTTTGACAGCAAGGATAAGCCGCACCAGTGGGATAGGCATGCAGATGAATCCAGGGATACATGCAAAATGTCTTGGATTTTGTGAGTAAATCGTGTTCATTTTTTGTCAAATCACTCATGGGTTTTTTAACAAGATCAGTACTGTTGTATTGATATCCGGCTGCCGAGCCTGTGGTATCTTTATAAAAATCAAAAGAGATTACCGTTGAGTCTTTCTCTTTTTGCCAATGTTGTTCTATATCTGGATCATTGGTCAGTAACACCACAAAAAAGCAAGTGATGTCAATTTCAAATAACCAATATCGCAAGTTCTCTAAGATATCAGCAACATTGTCGCAACGAGTTAATGTTAAAATAATGCGTTGATTGTCAAGGTACTCAGCACGGTATACCTGTTGTAATGTATCTCTCAACCATGCTTCTTGCTGATAAATTTTTAATGTATGCCAATGGTCAAGATCTATTACACTCACCACCTCATAATTGTTTTTGTATTGTGTTATTTTTTCTTGTAATGTCATAATGAGTCATACCATGCTTTTAATTCAGGAAAGGCTAGACCAAAGTCTTTTGATCTACGTTGATCATACTGTGTGTAGAACTGTCGGAAATCATTTAACAGTTTAGGCATCTCAAACGCATCTGAATGGGGAGTTTTTACAACATCCAAATAATCAATCAATCGCTGTGCGTGATTTACTTCATGCTCGTGTATGAATTCACTGTCAGTCCAGTGCGCCAGCCATGTGATCAAGCGTTGTCTATATACTCGGCGCTGAGCGTCAGGCAAGACTAACGGACTTTGGAAACTGGGAAAGCGTAGTATATTTAATGTAAATGATACGGCATCTTTGCCGTATTCCAATTTCCAATTCATTATGCATTCCAGCAATTGATCTAGTGTGCTCAAACACAGTGCATTAATGGTTGCCATAACATGTATACCGCGGAACTGACCAGAGTCTAATAGACGCTCTACATTGTTGGCCCAGTCATCCCACACAAGCCCATCACGGATGTACTCGGCTTGAACAGAGATCGCTTCATTTGATGTGTATAAGTCGATTGCCATGTCTTGTGTGGAGGCAAGCAATCGGTCAATGTCAACGTCGGTTCCCAGGTTACTATTGATAGCCAACCTTGTATTACTGCGTCCCCGGTTGTCTCGAAACCAGTCAACCAGTCGCCAGGTGTGGGCGGACATGAGAGGCTCTCCTCCGGTAATTCTAAGTTCTGTGAGGGTATGATGTAGATCAGATTCCCACCATGCAAAAAATGCATCAACATAGGGATTACTCTCTGTGATCTTAAACTGTTGAGCACTATCATGGGTGTGGGTAAAGTGATTACGCCCGTCACTAACAAGATCTTGATAGGGTCCGTTGTGTCGAATATCATTAACCCAAGTTGTGCTAAAAGCAGGGTTGCAGTAAGAGCAAGCAAATTGACAAGTACGGTCAAAAGCAATTTCCAAGGTACGGAGATTGACGTCGACATCGGGTGCAGTAACAAATGCTTCATTTAGTGCCTCTATGGGGTATATCTTGCTCTTGTACACACGGTCACTAACAGCATCCAGTCCCATGTCTTCGATCTTCCAACAATACTCACAACCTGCGGGACGTTTGCCCGCAATCATTTTGCGACGATCCTCTTTCTTTTGATCAGTATTGTGCAGTAGCCTAGGGTTGGTTGTGACTTTATCTTTGTCCACCAAATGGGCCGGTGGGTGGTGACATGACGTGGTCATGCCAGACCCTAGCCAGATGGTAGCATTGTACCATTTTGCCGCACAAAAACTTGCAGATAACTTGTCTAATACTTGATGTTTAAAGTCTAAATCGTTCATTGATAAATTGACGGAAACGGTCGGGGAATTCTTTTTGCACTTGGGGTCGCAGTTCAACGAGATGTTGTTGGTTGTATTTACAAACATTATAACACTCTTTGATGAAACTTGCAAGGTCTTGCTGACATAAATCTCGTACTATCTCAGCAACTCTTTCCAGTCGATCTTGATTGTTTTCAATTGAATCAAATGACTCATCAATCACATGCCCAAACGATTGAAAGCCCATGCGGTGCATGTCCTTATAGAATCCTTGATTGGCTGCCACAATCCAAGGATGCCCAATGGCAACAGGTTTCCACGTCTTTTCTGTTCTAAAACTATAAGGATATGCGTGAACCGTTTCTGTCACCAGACTAAAATAAGTATCCAAGTATGGGCGGGCTTCCATGATCACGTCGCCCCACACGTTGTTTGGAAACAGTCGGTGCTTGACAAAGGCGAGATCTGTAGTATCGATGTTCACATCAAAATCAGCATGTTCATACCGGGGGTCTAGTAGTTTTATGGCGCCGTTGCCTGTGTCTAAATTGGTCCAAATGGCCGAGTCCAACAGATCTGCCAATCTTTCCAGCAGATATTTTCTATGCGGTCTTGCTCGCCCATTTAGAAACAAAAATTTATAAGGACGGTCTGTGCTGCATTGATCCTGATACTGTTGTTGAGCCTGGAGATTTTGATCGTAATTCAACACCTTGGGCAAAAAACTTTCGTACTGCAAACAAGGCCAGGTGATGTCCATGTCACCACCACCTACCAGCAAAATTTTATTGGCCAGTACAAGGTCTGCAATGCCGTAACTGTGGCAATGATTCATCATGGTTTCAGAACCTTCGTGAGGGTTGCTGAACACTGCCTTTATGTTGGCGGTTTCGATCAATGATCTAAATTGTCGGCCATACAGTCGTATTTGTTCTCGACCAATAACGTATACAGCACCAGACACAACTAGATTTTTATCTATATGCTGTTGTAGGTTCCAAAAAATACCATCTGCCTCATGCTTGATCATACTGTAGATCTCGCAGTGGGTATCTATTATCAGTTTATGATTGCCGAGCATGCGATTCGCATTCGGTCCACCATGAACGCATTTCGGGAAAAGTCTTTAAGAAGTTGGTGTTTCTTCGGCGATCATGTTCTGCAAAGAACCTATAGAAGTCTGCTTGTGCTGTGCTGTGATCTTGAGTTTGGCCACTGCGCATCCAAGCAATATCTCTATCTAGTCGTGCCACTTCGTAGTCCTTGAATCCTTGATGCGGGTATCTAGGATCCTCCATGTGTTCTAGCATAAATGCCTTGACTTCTTCTAGTTTGGCAGCATAACTTGCTGGTAGGATTTGCAAACTCTGCCAGGTGGGTGTGCGTAACACAGGAGTATCAAACCACACACGCTGATAGGTCTTACTGTGTGTTCTTCTCAAGAACAATATCCAACCCAGCAAGGATTTTAATCCTGTAACAGAAAGATTATTCATGGTAATAATAAACGTAAGACTATTGTAACTAGGAATTTCAGTCAAGTATCGATTCACATTGTCAAACATTCGCATGTAGTCAAGTCCGTGTCGAATGTATTCGGCCTGTTCAGGTATGCCAGAATCCACACTCACATACTGCATGAAGTGTTCAATACGTCCATCACAGATGTTTTTCACATAGCCAAGATATCGTTTGAACAACTCGGGTTCTACTGAAAAGTTACTAGTAACGTTTAAGTGTAATTTTTTAGAGGGGTTGGCCAACACATAATCAAATACCCTGTATGTGTTCTTGTCCATCAAGGGCTCTCCACCGGTCATTCTAAAGTGTTCCAGTGTGGGATATAGTCGGGGCCACCATGACCAAAATGCTTCTACATAAGGGTTATGCTCTCGGGCAGGAATAATGCGCCTATTCCCGGTAAAATGATCCAGGCTGTTGTGCGGAGTACTGGTAGCATAAGGCCCCATTCTCTGGGCTTCATCGTGCCAACTACTACTAAATTGAGGACTACAATAACTACACTTGAGATTGCAAGCGTTATTAAAATTAACTTCAACATAACTAGGGATAACATCATCTTCGGCACCTGTGCTATTTTTTATTTGTTCAAAATCCACTGCGGCCCAGTGCTCTCCAGAACGATAATGCCTGTCGCTGAGTTTGCCTTGATCTTCCATGTTCCAACAGTATGAACATTCTGCAGGACGCTCTTGTTGCAACATTATCCGGCGCTGTGTTTTTTTGTATTCAGTATTGTGCAGTGCCGCAGGATTGGAGGCTATGGCCACAGGATCAATTGCGTGTAATGGTGGATGATAACAACTGTTGTTTAATCCTGTTTGTAAATGCAAACTGACCTGTTTCCATTTGGCCAGACATAATGCATGACCCAATTGCTCTTTCATTTGTTCTGCTGAGCGCATGAACTTACTTTGATTCATATTCGTGATTTTCTAGTATCTCTGTTTGTGCTATGTCCCGAAATGGCAATAGATCAAACAGTTTTTCATTTCGTAAATTATCCAACAACAGTATGTGTGAAATTGTATGTTTGAACAAACATTGATTTTGATTATTTTCAATTAATTCAATGATGCGATTGTATGTGTTACCATCAATATGTTGTTTCAAAGGTTTGGCCGCAGTTAATGCTTGTTGTTTGAGTTGATCGGGTATGACATCCAGCGCAAGATAATCAGGACCTGACAGCACAATAGGAGTAATTTTAATTTTTTTGAGCCTGGCATATTCGCATAATTCGCCAATGTTCCAAATGTTCAATACACTTATTACAGGACTCAATACAATATTAACTGGCAGTTTTTGAAGTATATCAATATTGTCGTTGACTTTATTCCATTCTGCTCCACTGCGAATGTATTCAAATGTTTGGCCCACAGCGTCAATACTGCACTTGATATCAACTTTTTTAAAATGCGCCCATATGTCTACTATGCTTCGATCTTTATATTTTAGTGTAGTTAAATTTGTATTGTAAACAAGTGTTATACGTTGGGCTTGATCGGTTGCAATTAATTCTTCTAATAGATCCCAGTGTTCTCCATTGATCAATGGTTCTCCGCCAGTGAAGTACATCCAATGCAGACTGTCTGTTATTAGCAATTTTTTATCAATAACCGCAGAAACTATAGGAATTGCATGTTGTAATTCTCGTGCCCATTGACTGCTAAAATGCGGTCCACAATATCTACATTTAAGATTACAAAGATTGGTATTACGAATATCGACAAATTGCAAACCCGATTGTGTAGTCGCCAAGGAGTTGAACATGGTTCTATAACTGGTCATACCTCGATACTCATCATCAATACAAGCACGGCAAGCATCAGGCGGTTCCGGTGTTTTTAAATCTGCAAATCTTTCAGAGTTAGATAATTCACTTAAGGGTTTCAGATAGTCAGCAGAAATTCGACAACAAGGTCCTATTTTCCCAGTGGGAAACACAGTAACACCGTGATCAATTGCCGCACAGGACCAATTACTTTTTTCCATATTTCAATATCCACAGTTCGGCAAACTTTTTTTGCTCGTCTCGGGTGGGATGACGATCTAATGTGGGCATAACATTACTGAAGTTTATATCATGTTCGGGAACAGTTAATGATTTATAACCAGGAAACACATTAAAGTCTGCCAAATTGATATTCATACCGGAGCACCAAGTTTTAAACATTTTGACTGCAACTCTGCCGGTGTTGGCTGCACCATCAAAAAAATCATTGTTCACAGTAATTTTATGCAATTGAGATAAAGTGTCCAGGTACTGTGAGTTTGTTTTATCGGCAATAAACTTTACTCCAGATTCTTCTTGGATCCATACATCTGTGTCTGAGGTATTGCCTAACAAAGCATAACTGGGCAATATTTGTAACATACTGTGATTGCTGTATATTCCAATGCGCCTAGGATGTGTCCATCCTGCTATTACTATGCTGTTTTGATTTGCACTATTTTCTAAATAGTTTATTCCCAATTCTATTGTGCGAAAGATACTGATTCCTGGTTCTGCCAGGTTTACATATTTCAATTCATAGTAGTCAGCAAGGTAACGTCCAAAACTCCAGTGAGTATTTTGAGAATCCCGAAACGGACTTGCAGTTCCAACGCCGTGGCAAAAACTGTCTCCAATGACAACCAATTGACTTACCATCCTTCTTGCTGACGTATAACATCTATCTCGCGAAGCATTATTCCACGATTGTGCCAGTTTGAACGATAGTGATATTTGAAAAAAGAACTTTGTTCCGACTCTAATATGGCCAAGGGCAAGTCTAACTGGGTGCCCAATTCAGGTCCCAATTGGTTGCTTAAAAGTCTTGGTTGTGAATCTTTCACAGTTGACCATAATTCTGCCAGAGCTGAAAAATCTTGAACCAATGTGTAGTTCCAGGCAGTGAGCATGGTCATGTAAGTTCCTTGACGTGCGCCGGCGATGCACCACTCTCCATGTTCTGCATCTGCGCCCACATTGTGCCATATGGTCAAATGGTCAAGATTGCGCAGTACTTGTTTTTTAAATTCATCCAGGGTAGGTCTACGACCACGCTGTAAACACATTTTGACACCTTCACGAAACCCGGCACGCCAGGCATGGAATGGAGATTGATTGGGATAGGTAGTAGAATAGCAATCGTGCATGGGCCAGTATAACGGATCGAAACAAAACTCTACCACAGTTTCGTCACGACCGTCGGTGTTCTCGTGAGTCCGCATGTTGATCACATGCTCCCGAGTCCAAGATGAGAGCCCACCGTTGCCGTACATCAATCCGTTCACATGATTACGAGCTCGCCAGCGGAACACAGCCCGCTCATGTTCAGCTGTAGGAAAATTAAGTGTTTGATTAAAAAATGCCGGGTCGGGAATATTGTCTCCATCCACAAGGATAAATCGCTCCGTGTCACTTACCTGGGCCGCGGCTTTGTGTGCCGCATCACTTCCTAGTACGCCATCGATCCTCTTGGCCCAAGGCACCATGTTTTTAATCTTGATCCAATATTCTTCTTTTTTAGGTTCATCATAGGATAGGTAGATGCAGTCTAGGTCTGCTATGTCAATTGAATTCATGTGTTTTCATTATCCATCGTTGGTGTGATTCAGTTTTGGGCACCACTATTGCCACGTTGTTGGGATGACAAGGTGTACCAGAGTCTGCGGGTGCAAGTTTGCGCACAGCAGATTTCAATTCAATCAAGTGCCCTGCTTGCACTCGAACATTCATGGGTGCTCGAGCATAGGTCTCTGGATCAACGTCAATGTATGTACCGGGTAAATCTTCCATGCTGTAGGTTATTGGCTCACCCGATTCGTTGTAGTACAAACGAAAGAACACCGGTGGAGATTCCGGCATGGCGTGTAGTATGGCCCAGAATTCTTCAGCGTTCATGGTGCCAATTCTTTACATTATAATGAAATGCACCACGTTGCACGATTGTGTTTACTCGCAATTCATAATCGCGATACTCAGTGATCAGTTCATCCACCCAAGGATCTCGCTTGGCGGCTATAATGTGACGCT
>Ga0181355_1000957_pt1 | contig 12647 bp, 19 predicted proteins | sample Fa13VDMM15DN_FD_130099 | JGI IMG/M metagenome (GOLD analysis project Ga0181355, IMG submission 130099) | Freshwater viral communities from Lake Michigan, USA - Fa13.VD.MM15.D.N | ecosystem: Environmental > Aquatic > Freshwater > Lake | place: USA: Michigan | collected 2013-09-23 | reverse complement strand
ATTTCGCATCCCCACACGCCGCGGTTGTCTCCTACAACCTTGCACAGCCTCCACCTCGCCTCGTCGCGTTCCTTCCGCAGCCGTTCGATCTCGTCGGCGGCTTCGGCGCATAGGCAATGCGGAATGCAGTTGCAGTTTCGCAGCCTCGCCACGATGTCATCAGTCATCGGACGGCCCCCTTTCCCAGGCGCCGTGCACCGCTGCAAGGACAAGCATGAGGATGACCCACATCATGCCCGCACCTCCAGCGTCGGCTTGTCGTGCTTCTTGAGGTAGGCCGCGATTGCTCTGCGGGCGTGGTAGGCGACGCTCTCGCCATCAGCGTCGGCAAGCCGGCGCAAGCCCTCCATCTGCTCATCCCGCACCCAGACAGGGCTACCTCGGCGCGATGCCGATGGCTTGCTCGTTTCGCTCGGTTCGTTTGTTTCCATGTTCTACCTCTCTGCGGCTGTGCCGCGTTGCTTGCTTGAAGATACTAGCCATCGGCAAGCACAGCAAGAGGGCTTCAGGAAATCGGGAACTTTTCGTTCAGCGCCTGCCGGCGGGCCGCGCAGCCCCCGCATCCGCGAGGGATTCCGGCCTTGGGGGTTCCAACGGCCTTCGATTTGCGGGCCGTAGAGGCTCGCTGGCGGGCTAGGCGGTCGGCGACCGCCTTGATCCCGGTCAGGCGCGTGAAGGCGTCCACGGCGTCACCTAGGCCGCGAGGCAAGCCCCGGTAGTGCGGGCAGATCCGGCAGACGCCGGGGCTAGGCAAGTCGCCGTAGAGCGGCAGCGCCAGAGGATCGGTGCAGCGCCCGCCTTGCATGGAACGGCACCTCATGAGTAGGTCCAGAACTGTGGACAGCCACCTTGCTGGCGCACGGCGACGTTGATGGTGTTGCAGGGGTTGTAGTCCGTGTCAACGTTGGCACAAGGGCTCCGCAGCTGCACCGTAATCGGGGCGGGTTCTCCAAAGCCAATCGTTGAACACCATTTGTTCGGGTAGTAAAGATCAATGCAAGGGTCATCGTCACGGCCCGCGCTGCACTCGGGCCGGAGCACCATCCCAAACGGACCATGCAAGGAAACGTTGTCTTGTAGTGCCGTATAGCACTCGGTCGCTTCCGCACCACACAACTGCTCAGTCGGCGGATGCCAGCCCAAACACTGCTTGTCTCCGACAGCATTGAGGCACTTTACGTCAGAGCTCCACGCAAACCGAGCGCCAACTGATCGAATCTCAAATGGCCCGTAGTACACCGGGCACGTGTCACAGTCACCTTCCCACCCCTCGTGACTGCACCAAATGACAAAATCGCCGATTTCAAGGGTGTGCTGCAACGCAGGACTAGTGACGCCAGCGCAGTGATCAATCTTGGTGTCACAGTTCACCGTGATGCACGCACAGACTTGCCACTCAAACGTATATACGTTGGTCTGATTGTATAGGGCGTTGAATGGTGGTGGACAGAGCGACGGTATGCCGTCGTACGCCTCGACAATCGTTACCTGTCCGGCGACCGTGACGTAGCCATTGCCTCGGTAGCAACACTCGCCGCCTGAAAGCGTGGTCTTAGTCACCACAAACGGCAAGTCCTTCGTGATCGTCAGTTCAATAGTGTAGGAGCGGCGGAAGCAAAAACCTTGACCGCAGTCCACGCTTGAAGTTCCCGTCATCGTCTTTTCAAACGTGTAGGGAAACGTGAAGTTGCCGACTGCGTAGCTCGACGCGCAGCAAAACGCCGAGCATGGCGAGCTTTCGCCGCAGCAACACTGGCGCGAAAGGTTGCTCAAGGCTCGGCCTTTGTCGCCTTTCGCGCGATCTTCGGTTGCGGCAGAAACAAGCCAATGCCTCCGGTGAGCGCACCGAACACAAGCGCTCCAAGCGGGAAGCTTGAAGCGGCCTCGCCTGCCGCGTTCACGCCGAGCGAAACGAACGAATGAATGAACGCATAGCGTTCCTCCGCATCGGCGTGCGCCTGGCGGAACCGCTCGGTGTTGCTCTCGACGTAGTAGGTCCAATCGGCCCACACTTGATCGGCTTGCGCAAGCGTGATCGGCGCCTCGAGGTCAAGCGGGTTGAGGATCGGCTCAGGGACATCGACACGCACCAGTTGCCGCAGGTCGCAGCCCTGCGCGGCAAAGAGCACGATGATGATGGACGCGGCCAACACGATGTAGGCTTTCGCGGTGCTGCTCATGGCTTTCGGCTCCTCAAGCGCTCAACCTCAGACTCGAGGTGCCGCACGCGCTCCGTGAGGGTTGCGATGGTTGTTTTCAGATCGCCAATAGTCGAATGCAGCCACGCGCTCGCGCCAAGCACGGCGACAAAGGGCGCGAAGAGCTGCGCGAGTTCGGAGAGAGTCATCTTGCTTCACCGGGGTCAAGTGAGAAAAGCGAGGCCTGTGATTGGCTGTCCACAAAGGTCGCTTGGCAGTAGATGTCAGCCGGCGCAAGAACGCCAAGGTCGATGAGGTTGTGTCCGGGTGTGCAGATGACAACTTGATGATTTGCACCAGCATCGCGCGAGATGCGGCAGTTGATCGTTGCGCACAGGAACAATCGGCGAGGCGCGGTATCTGTATCCGCTGCCAAGCGCGTCCAGTTGCTGGTATCTATCGCTGCGCGTCCGTGAAAGTTGAGTGCCATGTCAGCTTTCCCCCGCGTCAAGAGTCCACCAGTAACAAGTCCCAGCCGAGCCCGTGTCGCTCTTGATGCTGATCGTGCTTGGATCGGTCACGCCGAAATCGTGCGCCCGTCCACTGTCCTGCGGACCAACGACGCCATAGGTGGTGCCGCTGTCAAGAGATACACGCATTCGGAGGGTTGGCTGAACGAAAAGCCTTCGGCTTGTTATGGAAGTCGATGACATCGCAACGAAAGCCCCACTGCTTGCGTTGAAAGCGACTCCTCCTCCGGGCTGAAACTGAAAAGGCATGGTTGATCCTTAGTTGATGATGCGTACAAGGTAGCCAGAGCAGACGTGGACTTGATTGGTCAAGTGATTCATGTGCAAAGAGTAGTGCCAGACGGTTTCGGTGCTTGAGCTAGCTGCAATCGACGTTTCAATGTTGTCAAGGTTGACGCTGATCGCGCCATTGGTTCCACCCTGAACATAGGCTCCGCCTAGGAGATTGAAGGACGGAGACACGGTTGGTGCTGCACCGTTCGGCCAGATTCGGATTTGTCCGGTGGACGTCGATAGGTTGTGGTTGGTGGTCTGAATAGTGATGGTGCCGAGCGTCCCGGTATAAACCTCAGGGGTTCCCGGCGCGGTCTTTGAGTAGACGATGTTCTGTGTTCTCATGGGGGGCACGTCCCGTCAATGGCCTGAGTATTGATGATGACCCAGCGAAGGACTCCGTTGAGCTGTCGCATCGGCGTGATAAGTACGAACGTCCCGTTTGGGATTGCGACCGGTTTGAAGGTGCCGACAAGGTTGGCCGGATTCACGCCGTAGCTGTAGCGGCCAGATACGCCGTTGCTAAGCTCCGAGATGGATATGGCGGTGCCTGTCAGCCCGGTTGTCTTAGCCTGCGCACTCGTTGCGGTAAGTATTGCTTCCTGCCAGCTGTAGTTGAAGCGGGCGTTGGGTGCATCAATGACCGTGCTAGCCGTGATGCGTGCAAGTAGGATCGTTCGACGCTCGAACTGATCAACTCGCCGCGCAGCGCGATCAAGGTCAGTTTGTTGCGACTCAAGAGGTTTGGAGAAGGTTTGCCTCACAGCCACCAACCTCCAAGCGAAAGTGCTTTCAACTCAAGATCACCGCTGAAAATGTTGTTGAAATCCGTAGCCGTTCGAGGCAGGCGTTGCCACTTCACTTCGGATAGCGCCCCGCTGGCTGTCATCCTCGGTCGCCCATCCGAATCAATGGTTGCAACCTGGCTGAAGTGATAGAAACGGTCAAACAGGAACTCAAACGTGATGTTGTAGAACTCGCTGCCCTGTTCCTTCTCGAGGCTCACACCCTCACAGATGAGCGAGTAAGCAGGAAAGCCACCAAACGTGGCGTTGTTGATTGTTCCGCCATAGCTTGTCAGTGACGCCGCTGCGTTGTCCATCGTCACAACGCTTGCGTCTTGCATGGAAACTAGGCGCACGCGCACCTGCCCAACCTGCATGGATTGTGAGCCGTCAGCACCAGTGAGCGACGTGCCGCCGATGTCTGATGACGAGTTGCTTGCCGTCGTTGGCGGGTTCGTTGTCCACGCCGTCCGAAACAGTTGCATCGTTCGCGAAGTTGTCACGTAACTTGTATGCGCTGGCAATGCAGTGATGATCGTTGAGGTACTGTTTGGGTTGACGATGTAGCGTGTAGACCATCGGATGTCCGCACGCACCGCCGTGCTGCCTTCAAGCAAGGCAAGGTTGTAGCCCTTTGCACGGGCAAACTGCGCCCACGAATATCCAGTTCCGCTCACCGCGTACAACTCATCCTGCACCGGAAGGTGACCCTCGGCCACCATCGCTTCGGCTTCGTTCACAAGGTTGATGACCGCGCCATCGGCACGCCGAATGATCCCGGCTTGCGAAATGGTGCTTTCGTTCGCAAGGTTGCCTTGCGAGTAGGTGAGAGATTGGATGTCTGAGATGTATGTGGCTGGCATGGTTCAACTCGTCAACTGCACCAGTTGCTTCAACTGGTTGCTGATGTTTGCAAGGTAGATATCTCCGAGCCTTCCAAGCATTCCGACGTCGCCTTGCGATTGTCGAATCCGCTCCTCCTCGGCAATGCGGCCCTTGAGTTGCAATGCACCAGCCTCATTCGACGTGGCAAGCAGCATTTCGGTTCTGATTTGGTCGGGAGTCTTGCCCCCTGCGAACGCGCCAATCGCGGCTGTTGCAACGCGCAAACCGTCTTGAAAATCGCGTGCCCACTCGAACATTCCCGCAGCCTTTCCAGTTTCAGCGTCAACGCCTGCGGCGGTGAAAACTTGGCCGAGACTTGGAAGGCTCTTGGCTGTGCTTTTTTCGAGCATTGCAAGCCGTTCAAGAATCACCGAGTTTGCAGCGAAGGTCTGCTCACCAGTCTTTCGGAAGTCCTCAAGTGCTTTGGTAGCGCCCTTCGTGGCCTCGTTCATTGTCTCCATCAGTTTCGATGAGATTGCAAACGGTGCAGACAATGCGGCGGCAGCGCCGACGCCACCGAGGCCGAGAGCGCCCGCAGCGCCACCGATGGCACCAAAGCCACCAATGCCAAGCGCCGAGGTGCCGGCTGCCTTCAACGCCTGTGAAGCGCCTGACGGCGCAGCGCTGGTGCGCTCCATGCGCTTGGCGCTTGCCTTGATCTTGCGCTCGGCATCGGACAAGCCCTTGTCAACACCCTCGGTGGTGACAACAACGGGCACGTGAACTTTGGGAAGGCTAGGCACTGCGGAGCTCCTGTCTCAAGGCTTCATCAACGCCGTCCCGCACGAAGTCCACAACGCGCGGTTGCCACTTCTGTGCTGCACGAGTCAGCCACAGACGTCGGTAGATTCTCGTGCCGAGGTTGCCCTTCACACGTTCGCGCCAGTTGCGTTGTTGGCTGAACGGCACAATCCGAGCGCTGTAGTTCGGCTTCCAGTTGCGCACCAGCTTCGGCGCTGGCTTTGGCCCGAATCCACCGCCCTTGAGTTTCACGATGCCTTTTTGCCACGGTCGGTAGCCGCCGTCGTAGAGGTGGCTACGCCACCCAACGCGATCACCGTCTTTCCGCACGCCGACACCGCACCAGATTCGGCCCTTGCGGTACGTCTTGGTCTTGACCGCGAGATCTCGCCTTGTGCGCTTGTGGCCCTTCGGCAAAAACGCCTTTGCGGTGCGTTTCATCGCTTCGCCCCAATCGCGGAGCGACTTGCGCACCACCTTGCGGCGTACCGCCTTCGGCAGGCGCTGTGCCGCTTCGGTGATCTTGCGAAGATCCTGCGGTGACACCGTGAACTGAGCGCGGAAGGCGATTCGCTTTGATGCGGTCGAGCTCACGGCGGATGCCTTCCCAATCGGGGATCTCAAGTTCGACGTTGAGCACGGCAACGCTCAACGTTGAAAGATCGGTGCTCGTCAACTTGAACGCCGCGAGTAGCACCCGCCTCGCGGCCTCACCTAGTCCCGGCCTTCCGCGTAAAGCGGCTCCACCAGTTTGCTCAACGCTGCGATCACGTGAGCGTCAGCGCCGAGCGCCTCGTCGAGGGACGCAAACACGGGCTTGCCGCCCTCGACGAGGTGCCGCGCAACCATCCACGCACCGAGCCTTTCGGGTGTCTTCTGATTGACTTCCAGCGCTTCGATGAGGTCGAGCGCTGAAGGCCTACGGAAGACAACTGGCGCACCGTTGTACGTGCCGTGCCAATCTTTCAAGGTCAGTGCGTCGCGGATGCTCATGCGATGGTCACCGCGCCAGTGATCTGAAGAGTCGCAGTGCAGCGGAGTACTTCATTCACCGCAGCGCTCGACGAGAACGCGGTAACGAAAGCGTTGCCGCTGTAGGTCATGCCAGTTGCAAGCACAAGCGAGAAAGCAGCCGAAGCGCTTCCCGAGCTGCAAGCGGCTTCTAGCGCGGCAACGCCTGCGTCACCTTGATCGTAGAAGGCCTCAATCGAAATGGTGCCGCCTCGGTTCCCGAGGATGTAGGAACGTGCACCAGTTCCGATGTTGGTGATGTCGATAGTGTTCTGATCAAGCGACACCGAAGCGTTTACGAGTCCGGCGATCGCCGAGCCGCTGTACGTGAAGGTGCAGTTTGCTGATGAAAGTCCGGCCATGTGTCACCCCGTGTAAATGATTTGCCAGCGTGCGGAAAGTTCGGCGGGTTCGCGCTCGTCGCCCTCGCCGACAATCGGCGCGTCAATCGTGCGCCCGTTCAAAATCGCGGCGGTGATCGGTATCCCGTAATACGTGCCGGGAATGACCACAGGAACGAGGTAGTCAAACAGCAAGAGCGAATCATCGACCGTTTCAGCGATGCAGCGAATCTCAAGATCGGCGCTCCACTGGCCTTGGATGTCGGCGCGTTCGACGTTCTGGACTTCGTAGGTGTAGGCAGGCAGCACACCGCCCTGGACACGAGCGCCGAGCGACACCGCGAAGTTTGGAACGTTGCCGAACGGATCGTTCATCAGCATGTAGCGGATGCTGGATTCAATGCTCGCCATTACACCACCTCCTCGCATTCGATGACCGCAACCATGTCGGCTTCGTCGAGGTTCTGGATTCCAAGGATGCGAAACGTGCGCCCGCGCACTTGGATACGGTCTTTCTCAGTGAGCGCAAGCGCTTGTGCGCTGTTCCAACGGCAGCGAATCTCGGCACGACGCACAACGGCAACGCCGTCCGCGTAGGCCTGCTCGGTGGCTGACTCGGTGCGAAGGTCAACCCAAAGCGGCGCTGCGCCCGGCCTCGTCGCCGTCACCGAATCGAACGTCGCCGACGTGACACCAAACGAATCCACGCCAGCTGCGCGGAGCACGTTTGCAGCGAAGCGAAGGCGACCGCTGCCAATCACCGAAGCGGCCCTCGCGTTGAGTAGGCGCTGAGGATGTACTTGAGGCTCAGCGGCACCTCAGAGAGCGCAACCGGATTGGTTGCGTCAGGGTTGGCGTACCACGCGCCGACCAGCGCCACGATTGCTTGCTGCAAGGCGTGCGGCACTTGCGTGTACCCCGCAACGTAGGTGACGGTAGGAAACGTGCCGTCCTTGACCGCAGGCGCTTCAAGGAACTCGACGGCAAGCAGTTCGTCGGTCTCATCGACGTACCAATCCGCCGCCGGCATCGTGACGAGGTTGTTGCCTGTGTCGTAGTAAGTCACCGAGGTGACAGAGGTGCACGGCTGCACTGGCGGAATGAAGCGCCGCCAACGGTCGATCTTCGCGCTGCGCGTTGCGGTCGATAGGCCGATGCCAAGTTCCCGCTCGATCATTTCGCCCGCCGCAATGCACAGCGTGGTCATGATGACATCATCGGCCTCGGCATCAATGCGAAGGCGCGTCTTCAGGATGTCAATCGGGATTGGTGGCTGTGCCATGAAAAGCCCATACCGCGCTTTCGCGCGGCAGGGCCGGAGGTAGAAAAAGGCTCAGACGGTGATGGACGCGAAGGCTTCGCCCTGCATGATCTTCGAGTCCCACCGGGTGTACAGAATCAACTGCGTCTGGTGGGTCGCGGCGTTGCTGTACGGGTCGAGCATCGACGTGATGCCAGTGCGCTCGAACATCTCGAAGTAGTCGAAGTTGCCCACGACGGCAACGACCTTGCCGTTGGTGGTGGTGGTAGCCGTGGTCATGTAGGCGTTGGCGTAGTACGGAATGACGTAGATGGTGCCGGGAAGCCCCTGCGTGAGTCCACCATTTTCAGACGGCTTCCAGATGTAGTCCGTTGTGTTGACCTTGAGTTTGCGGATTGCCGCAATGCACGAATCGTGCATGACCCATGCGAACTTCGGCCCGGTGCGGTACTGCGGCGCAATCTTGTGCACCGTGTCAATGATGATGTCGCCAGTGATGTCATCGGCGAATGCGTTGCCAGCACCTCCTGCACCGAGGTCGCTGTTGTTGCTGAATGCGGAAGCGGCGATGCCCTGCGGTTCGGAACTATTTGTTCCGGTGGTGAGGTAGTTCTCTTGGCTCAACGCCACGCTCATCGCGCACTTGTCGGCGACGTAATCGAGTCCGGTTCCGATGTCGCCAGTTCCGATCGCGTCTTCGATAAACTCTTGCGACATCACGACGCGCGTAGCGAACTTGTACGGCACGACGGACACCGCAGTGCCGAAAGTTGGATCGCTTGCGGTGATCGAGGTTGCTTCACCGATCAGCGCCGTCGTTGGGAGCGCGTTCCCAATCGTGATCGTGCGCTTGCTGTTGATCTGCGAAACCTTGGCAAGCGAGCGCATGACAGATGCCTGCTGCAGCTTGTCAACGATGCGACGCTCCATGTCGGTCGGGATGCCCGCTCCCGACGAGGATAGCGACAGGGCACGGAACTCGGATGCGTCACCACGGCAAAGCGCATTGCACCAGCGCTTCTTGTAGTCGCCGCTGCCGACGTCGGCAGCGATGGAAGGACGGCGGGCCTCGAAGATCGGCTGCGACTCGAGCGCCTTCAAGCGCTTCTGCATTGCTGCCATCTGCGCATCGCGCTCGACAGCATCAAGGTCAGCGTCGATGCGTGCGATCTTCTCGCGCTCCTCGCCGCTGCCACGGCGCTCGACGTGGTGCGTCTGTGCTCCGGTGCGTGCCGCGAATGCGTCGAGCGTCTTGCGATACTCGTGGACGGTGTTCTCAAGGTTGTCGAACTGGTCAGACATGATCGGTCATCCTGTGCTTGTGGATTTCCAGCCGCAGACGGGCGGCTTCCGTAAACGCCGCGGACACGTGCCGCAGGCTGGAGTTGGTCTTGTCGCCGTACGCAGCGTCAACCACCACGCTTAGCTCCACGAGCCTGGCGGCGGTCACGGTGCGTTCGGTGCGTCGGGGGTTCCATTCGTCGCGGTCAACGTAGAAGCCAAACGACATTTCGCCGCTCAGGTCGCCACGTGCGATCAGTTCGCGCACGTCGCGGCCAATGCTGGTGTCGGCGATGTCGGCGGTAAACCGCAGTCCGGCGGTGGTGTCGGTCAACTGCATGGTGCCGCTGCGCGTACGCGCGAGGAGAGCGCCGACGTCGTGGTTGAAAAGCAGTTTGATGTCGGCGCCCGCGAGGTCGCCAAACGCCCCGCGGTTGATCTTCTCGCGGAACTGCGGCGCGAATGGCTCGCTGATCTCGCGCGACCACTTGCCATAGGGAATGGCAAGGCCCGACAGCGTGCGTCCGAAGGGCTTCTCGATGGCGATGGTGCGGCGCTCAAGCGAAGTCATTGACGCTCCCTGCACTGGTGTCCGTGCCGACGTTCGTGGTCCCGCCACCCGTTCCCATGTTCTTCGCCACGATGGGTTCGTCGAGGCCCGGCAGCGGGTCGAGGTCGAGCCATTCGCGTGCTTCGTTGCGGGTGATTACGCCCGACTCGACGCCAGTTCGCAGCGCGGCCATCTGCTCGGCGAGCGATGGCCGTGAGATTGTGTCGGTGTCGAAGTGCGACTCAGAGAACGGCGACAACTTCGCGGTGATCTCTGCTTGCCATGCCGCAAACCAGTGCGACAAGCACGCATCCACGTACATGCGCGAAAGCCACTCCATGCTTCCGTAGGCGTTGGCGCTGTGCTCGCTCAGGTAACTCGTCGGCACGCCGTAGATGCGGGCAACGTCCTCGACGCTGTAGCGCCGTGCGGCAGCGATGCCCGCATCGTCAAGCGTGCTCGAGATGCGCTCGACGCGCATACCCTCGGCAAGCACCAACGGCTTGCCTGCATTCACCGCACCACTGTGGTGCTGTTGGAACTTCTCAGAGATGGACTGCCGAGCGGCCTCGCTCAACGGTCCCGGATGCACAAATGCAAGCTTCGGATTGCCTGCGTTCTTCATCACCTCGAGCTGAGCAGACTCTTGCGCGGCGAGGATCTGGAGCGAGGTCCGGCAGAGGCGTACCGGAGACTCGCCCCAGAGCCCGTCGAGCCCCACGGCCCTCACGTGAAGCATCGACTGCATCGGCACGTCGCCATACTGACGAGTGCGGTAGTACGGCTCGGCTTTGGTGAGGTCGAGAGAAACGCTCTCAATGTCAACTGGCAGCAGCTCGAGCAAGTCGCCGCCGACGGTGCGGTTGATCACCGCGAAGGCGTTGCCGTACAGCAGCGCCTGCATCGTGAGTGCTCGGCGGAACTCGTAACCGTTCTGCCACCTGTTTGGCTGCGCGATCAGCCTGCCCACAATGTCATCGTTGATCTCGAACGGCGTGCGTGCGACATCGTTGGCGATGAGCGAGGCGGCGCGATATACGGGCGTGTATGCAAGCGCGGTGCTCGGCGTGACCGTAGGGATGCCAGCCGAGTCGAAACTCGGCATCAGCACGCCGTGAGTTGGGTAGTACCCAATCCACCGCCGCAGTAGGTCGCGCAACATGCGCGACATTTGGACAGGTGTTTCGGGCTGTGTCTCGAACTAAACTTCTGATTCGTAACAACTTGCACGTTTTCCACCCCAACAGTGGACGGCCATGATCGCAGCAACGAGCGGGTCGATGGCGCAGTGCTCTCGGCTCTTTTCGGGCCTCACGTAGCCCGTCATGCCTTTCTTCGGGATGGCCTCGGCGCACGCCCGCCGCAAGATGGGGTCGTCGCCGACCACGAGTTTCTTGCCAACCCAGAGGTTCTGAAACAACTGGCAACCCGGTGCAAAGGTGCTGTTCCCCATGCTGTAGGCCTGAATCGGCGCACCCTGCTCGGCAAGGCGCTCGGCCAGGTATGACGCACCCCAGCGGTCATAGCCGACAAGGCGAACGTCGAACTCGTCGCAAATCGCCACGACGGTTTCGGCAATGCTCTCGTGATTGATCTCGGCACCGGGCGTGAGCACGATCTTCCCTTGCTCGGCCCAACTGCGGATCGGCATTCGGTAGTCTAACTCGCGTTGTGCCACCTCGGCGCGAGGCCACCAGTAGTGCCCGCGCAGCGCAACGGTGCCATCGTCAAGCGGCACGGCAACCACCACCGCGCTCATGTCAAGGCTCTTGCTTAGGTCAACGCCTACCCATGCAGGGCGCTTGCGAAGCGCTTGCCAATCAATGGCCTTGCCACCCGGCCAATGGCTCATGTCAAGCCATCCGCCGACATCCTCGTTGAGTCGAGCGCAGTGGTACCGACAGAACTCGGCCCGCTGCATGTGGTTGCCCTTCATGCTGTTCCATTGCCGACGCAGGCTTGCCGGCTGTGGCTGGCCGTGTGCCATGCCGGGATTCGCCTTCGGCCAAGCGGACTCGTCGCCGATCTCGTCGGTGGGGTCAATGCCGTACAGCATGGCAAACATCGCATCGTCCTCGGCCTCGCCCGAAAGCACGGCACGCGCCTGCTCACACAACTGCTCGTAGTGGCTCTCGGTGTTGGCACCCGGCGTGCTGATGATCACGCCAAGCGCTTGCTTTCGCTTCACGTCGCTCGTGATCAGCTTGTTGAGCACGGTGCCTTTGTACTCGGCAGCCTCGTCGGCAATCCACAGCGAAGGATTCAGGCCATCCTTGCTGGTTGCCTTCGAGGTCAACGCCGACATTTCCGAATCGGCATCCGGTCGCTCAAGCCGATTGTGCAGCACGTTGATGTCTGCTGCTTCGAGCCGAGTCGCCATTGCACGCGCAGTGTCAATCAGGATCTGTGCTTGGTCGAGGTTGTTGGCGATCACGTGCACGCGCCTGCCGTCGCCGTTGCAGAAGTCCCAAAGCGCCAAGCCCGCAAGCAAGGTGGTCTTGCCGTTGCCACGGGCGACTTGCAGCAAGCCGATGCGAGTGCGGCGGTAGCCGTCCTTCTGCCAGCCGATCAGATTGGCGATGCAGAACACCTGCCACGGGTGCAACTCGAACGGCTTGCCGCTGTCCTCTCCGACAAGGGTGAGCTCTCGGTAGAACGCCACGCAGGCATCCACCGCTTTCCAATCCATTGCAATGTCTTGGCGCTCGAGGTCGCGCAGGAAGCGTGAAGCCGCAGCGTATATCCAACGGCCTGCTGTCTCGCTTCCGCTTAGGATTGCTTGCGCATACTTGCAGGCTATGTGCTCGGCGCTTTGCATATGCGTTTTTTTGACGTGGGCGAATGGGACTTT
>Ga0181355_1000956_pt1 | contig 12651 bp, 10 predicted proteins | sample Fa13VDMM15DN_FD_130099 | JGI IMG/M metagenome (GOLD analysis project Ga0181355, IMG submission 130099) | Freshwater viral communities from Lake Michigan, USA - Fa13.VD.MM15.D.N | ecosystem: Environmental > Aquatic > Freshwater > Lake | place: USA: Michigan | collected 2013-09-23 | reverse complement strand
TTAGGTCAATCAGGCACCGCGCAGCAGGCCGGTATTCTGGGCCAACAGGCGGGTGTTTATGGCCAGCAAGCGGGTATTTACGGCCAGCAGGCAAGTTTGGCGGGGCAACAGGCCGCTACGCAAGCTAACATTGGTCAAGGTATTGCTGGATTGGGGGCACAGGCACAAGCTTTGGGCCAGAATGATGTGAATTTCTTGTATAACATCGGTGCTCAACAGCAAGGCCAAACACAGCGGGAAGTGGATGCATTGCGCCAAACTCAGTATCAGACGGCGATGCAACCGTACCAACAGCTTGGCTTTGTTTCAGATATCTACAAAGGTGCGCCTTCTACGCAAATGGCGGTGACTCAGAATCAAGCACCTTCTCCGAGCGTGGCACAACAGATTGGCGGGTTAGCCATTGGCGCGGGTGCAACGGCTAAAGCTCTTGGTGGCATTTAAGGAAAAATTATGAAACAAGAAATTCTAAAGCGCGCTATGTTCGCCAAGCCTTTGTCAAAAGCTGCTAAGAATAGCGGCATTATGGCGGGCTTTGAAGATGACATGGAAATGGAAGGCGAAGAGGATGAGATGCTGCCAATGGCGCGTACCCCCCAGAATCCTGAAATCCTGATGAATAACCTCCGTGGCGATATGCGCTCAGTGGATGCCCGTTACCAAGAATTAGCAGACATGGTCGGTGAGCAGGCAGCACAGGATACTCCTCCGCAAGTGCTGGCTCTGTTACAAGAACACATGGCCATGATGCAGCAACCGCAAGGCGGTATTGGTGGTCTGCCACAAGGCCAGCAAATGGCTCCTCCGGGAATGCCACCACCGAGCGGTCCACAAGGAATGCCTCCGGGTATGCCCCCACAAGGAATGCCCCCTGCGATGCCTCCCGGCATGGAGGGTGCTCCCCCTTTTCCGCAGGGCGGGGCTGAACAAGCTCCGCCTACGCCTGATGGATTGCCTCCAGTACGCGCACAGGCTGGTAAGTTTATTACCAAGGCTGCACAGTATGCAGGAGAGGGTGCTGACGCTTTCCGTGCAGGCATGCACCGCGTAGACGAATATCTAGGCAATATCATCGGTCGTCCGCAGTTTGAGACTACCCCTATGTTAGGGGCAGATGGCCGTCCCATTACTATCCAAGGCCGGGAAAACATCCGCATGGATTCAGCAGGTCGCCCAATTGAAGGTGATGGTACAAGGCTAGAGCGGGCAGCTACGCTAGATTTGCGTCAGCCTACGTTGACTGAGGCTATTGGCCAGACCGCACGACGTGCCGAGGCTGACTATCCGCGGTCCGCGGAACTCCTTCGTCAAATGAAGAACGTCCCACCTTCTGTGCGTAATATCAGCATGGCCGGAGCAGGCGCAGCCACAGCTTTAATGAGTCGTCCGGGGGAAGTAACGCCAGATCAAGAGACTGCCACTGATCGGATGAATCAAATTCCGAATCAAGGCCCTGTTATTCGTGATGCAAAAGGTAATCTGCTTTATCAAAACTTCCCTCCATTTGAGTCAAATTTTGTAGGGACAGGTGAACCTCCTGTTATCCCTCCTGCTGCAAAAACACCGGCAGCGGATGTGATAGAGACTCCCGCAGAAGACAAAGCTGCTGAGACTAATGAATTTATTAAACGCGCAACAGAAGCTGCGCCAAAGACTCGCGGTGAACGGATTAAGGCTGAGTACGAAGGTATTGAGCCTACATTTAGAGAACTGCTTGGCGATAATAAGGACGATATCCGTACAAACGCATTGTTGTTGTTAGCAGATGCTGGCTTTAAGTTTGCGTCAGAGTACAAGCCAACGATGGCCATGGCTTTAGGTAGCGCGTTGTCTGGTCTGCCTAGAGGCATGGCGGCTCTTGTAGCACAGGCTAAAGAGCGTGGCATCAAGGTCAAGACGGCAGCATTGCAGCAAGCTATCGATAATGTCACTTTGCAAGACAAGTTTTCACAGGAGCAGAGACTAACCATTCTCAAAGGCGATTATAAGGTTATGGAGAAGCGATATGACAATGCGGGCTATATCCTTAAAGATGGGGGCGCAGGACTAGTTAACGTAGAAACCCGCAAAGGAAGCTATGTTGAAAGCCGTCTTAATCCTGATGATCCCTCAGTAAAGTCGGCCATAACTAGTCGCTACAATATTGAGGATAGCAATCCTTACGTTGACTATATTGGACCCTCTTCTTCTACGATTGAGACGGACAAGGGTGAACGCACGAAACTTGTGGGAACTATGCGTAATGCTGAAAATGTTTTGCGTCTAATTGAACAAGGAAAGAATGTTGTGCAGAAGGCGTACAGCCCCGGAACATTTTTTACGAGCGTATATAACCAATTCGTTCCTATTATCCCCGGTGCGCAGCCTAATGTAAAAGCAGCAGATGTGACCATGCAGTTGAAGTCTATTTTTAATGATATATCTAAAAGTGCTACTTTAATTAATGATAGTGGTCGCCTCTCGGTACAGCAGCAGGAATGGAACCGCGAGAATTTAAGTGAGCTGGATAAGCCAGACGCATTCTTGAAAGACCCTGAACTAGCAGCCAAAATGTTGAATTCGTTGGAAGCAATGTATCGAAATGCTCGTCATCAATCGAAGACTCAGTTGGGTTGGGTAGACCGTGAATTTATTATGCGTACCCCTGAAACGGGAACGCAGAATGATCCATTCATTATTCCTGCCGATCCGGATATGAAAAAGCGTATGTACTCCTTCTTAGGTACTACCATTGGTACTGTGCAGAATCCGAATGCAGTGGTGTATTTAAAAGGGCCTGACGGAGTTGTAAAAAGAGTTAACCCATCCACATTTAAAAATTACCCACTCCAATGATTATCCCAACTGCTGATGGTGAACTCCTTGACCTAGATACATGGAAGGTTGTGGGCCGTGTGGAAGGTGCGCCAACTACGGCTCCTGTTCGTTCGGCCGCCTTGGGGGAAGCCCCGATACCGGAAGGAGATCGCGTTAATGGCTTGCTAAAGAACCTATCTTGGGGGTTTAACTCCATGTTGTTCGCGGCCCCTGATCTTGCAACTAAGGGCATTGGCAAAGCAATGGGTATGAATCCGGATGAAGTATTTACTTTGGGTAAGTTTTTTAACCAAGGTCAAGTAGCGCCCCGCAATGCAGAGGAGCGCTACTCCCGTGCTATCGGCGAAGGTGTTGGTGGTACGTTACCTATTACAGGTATTTTGGCGTATGCGGCGCGCGTTAGACCTATGGCTACGGTAGCCCAAACAAGTGCCGGTGTATTAAAAGGAATTGCTAACGATGCTATTAAATTTGCTCAACAAAGTCCAAAACTGGCAGCAAGTATTGACATTGCGTTTGGTGCAGGTTTTGAAACGCTTCGGCAAGCAGTAAAAGAAAACATCCCTGACGACAATCCTAATAAAGCATTGTACGAATCACTGCTGCCTACTGCCGCATTCGTTGGTCTTCCGTTAGCGGCTAATATTTTACCTACTGTGCTGGGCGCTAAATATTTAGCAAGAAAGGCCCGAAGCGCAGGAGAAGGATTAGGGGAGGTAGAAAAAGACATTCTTTCAGAGTTACCTTTACCGTATCGCATCCCGGGCATTAAGATTGTGCCGCAGTTATTAATGAAAAATGCAAGAAGAAATTTGGAAAAAGCATTTGGCCCGGATTTAGATAGCAGCCCAGAAGCACAACAGGCACTCAGGCAGTTAGAAATTGCATTGCAAGACCCAAACGTAGCGGCATCTGGGTTTCAGTTAAATATTTCGGAAAGGACTATGTACCAACCTTTCTTAGATGCGGAAATGGAATCACTGAAGAAATTAAGTCCTTCTGAGTTTCAAGCGGTTATGAAAATTAAAAATGAGAATGTACAGAAGTTGTCTGCTCTGTTTGATACGCTGGCCCCAGAGGCACGTCAGCCGGTAATTGAGGCATTCCAAGCAGCGCAGGCTGATCGTCAAGCATTCTTTGAAGGTTTATTAAAGTCAAAAAAAGATCTAACGGAAGAGGAAGTGTTGTCGGTATCCGAGCGCCTCGGCCCGCAGAACATGGACATGATCAACAATGAATTACGTGGTGCGCTGTTAGGTGCCATGGAGTTTGATGCGAGCATGCGTACTAACACGCTAAATCGCATGGGTCTGCGTCAAGCTGAATCGCCAGAAGGTCTGCCTATGCCTACGCGGGAAGACGGTAAATCTCTGTTCCCTTCGCAGAACATGGAGGAGATGGCTAATAGCCTCATCGCCAAGTACACCCCAGAGCGCCCTTCTCTACATAATCCTATTCCAGAACCTATTGCCCTGTTGCGTAACTTTGTGCAAAACCAACAATTTGCGCGGGATCAGTTAGAGAAAAGGATGGTCAAGCAGCTTACGGGGGAGGCTATTGATACACAAATCACTGGCCTAGGCTTGCCACAAGATATTGAAGAAGCGGTGCGTTCTTCTGTTTTGGCTTTGGTAGAAGGTAAGGCGGCACAAGGTGGGAAAAAACGTGCTACGGCAAAGGACGTTGCAAAGACCGATGCACAAGGATTTACCAATGTGCCTACTGGTATCCCCAACAAATTTATTCGCATCAATCCAAACCAGATCGAGCAAGACGCTGCGCGGATCGCGGGGGATAGCACGAGCATCGATATCAATGCCCCTGAGGCTTTGGACTATCTAGCCTCGGCTGCACGTTTCCGTAATGATTCCTTGGCTCGCTATAACTCCGCCATGTCCCGCGGCACGTCACGCCTAACCGATGCCCAGCGTATTCTGGATACAGGCAATGCGGTGTACAAGGACGTAGAGAAACTAATCTTGGACCACGTACCAAAGATCAAGTCAGAGTATGAAGGCATGAAGAATGTCTTGTCTGATTACCGTGCTGGTTTCGAGAAGAATCTCCCTTTGCTGATGTCGCAAACGCGTGCAGGTGGCGAAGAATTCTTGCTGGGTAATGAGCAGTTAATGGAGCGTGCATTTCAGAGTGCAGGCAACCTACGTCAGCTACAGGTATCCCTCGGTGGCACTCCTCAGTTTGATACCTTACTGGTAAGAGGTACGATAGATTGGCTTCGTAGCAAGAATGTTATTACGCCTGACGGTATTGTTGATCCGAAGAAGATTCGTGCAGTATTGGACAAGAATCGCAATATCGTAGAGGCATTGCCTGACCCTGTTCAAGCCCAATTGAAAAACGAAGTTGCGCTGGCAGATGAATACGTAACTCGTTTAGGGGAACTAGATCAACGTAAAGTAATAGCAAAAAATGTTGAATTAGATAAATTACTGCGTAAACCGGGTCTTCCTGATGCGGACCCTAAACAGACTTTGGCCAAAGCTATCCAAGATCCATCCATCATGCGTATTTTGGTGGATGAACTGGGTAAAGACCCAGAGAGGTTAGCTGCTTTGCGACTTAGCATATTTGAAGTAGCTTCTGAAGGTGCACAAAAAGGAGCCTCGCTGCGCGCTTTCTTACAAAATAATGAGAAGTCCTTGAATATTTTGTACAAGGATACTAAGCATTTAAATGACTTAAAAATGTTGGCGGACTTGCAGCCTCGGGTATATGCATTTGCTAATGCAACTGGGCAAAAACCTAGCTACGATGCGTTAGATGCAAGTATGAACAAAATATTTGGAACGACCATTGCTTCTCTTACTTCACGTAATATTGCAGTGCAGGAAGGACGGGTTAGCGCTACAAATGCGGCAATGACGCTCCTTGTTCGATTTTTTGGCAAGCTAGAAACCGATTTATATAATCGAATTTTTACAAAAGCTCTGCAAAATAAAGATTTTGCAGACAGTCTCACCCATATAAATTCACCAGAAGATGCCAAGCGTTTTGCGGGGAAATTGCAAGCAATTGGTGTTCCTGTGGCTAGATATCTTCCCCTTAAAGCAAGAATTCCTGTCTTAGAAGCGGGGCAATTAGCACAGGGCGACGAGCAAGCACCCATTGAAGGTATGGCAGAACAGCCTGTCATTCCTCGCGAAACTGCGCGTCAGATGATGCGTAAGATGCCTCCTGCGCCGCCAACCACGGGCACTAACTTTGGCATGCCGACTATTGATCCTCGTCAGCAGCAACAGCCAAATATTCCGCTGATGTACCCAACGCTATTCCCTAACGATCCGATTAGCGCGATGTTGTTACAGCGTCAGCAGCAGGTGCAGCAAGGTCAACCAATTACTCCGGGACAATAATCATGGCAACTAAACCAGTATGGGATAAACCGCGTCCCGCAGGATTAGGTAAGTCTAAGAAACTATCTCCACAGAAGAAGAGTATGGCAAAGGCTATGGCCAAGAAAGCTGGTCGGCCATACCCTAATCTGGTGGATAACATGCGTGCGGCCAAGAAGGCTAAATAGTTTGCTGGGCCTCTACGTCTCCTAGAGGCCTTTGAGAGTCTGATGTGTCTACCCCGTCAGGCTCTCTTTTTTCAAACTGCTCTACCCTGCGCATCCACTCATCCTGATAGCCGTCAAACTCACGGCCACAGGTGATGAATTCTTGCACCTGCCCATCCTGCGCCACCATCATAATGACCCCCTGACGAATATCTGTGCCATGCACCTTGTTGTGCGCCTTGGCATAGGCGGCTAGTTGGATGAAATAGTCATCAATCCACTCGCGCTTCTTCATCCGATTGGTCTGCTTAAAGTCCAGAATACTGGCTTCTCCCTTGTAGATACCTACGCAATCCGTGGTCCCCGCATAGCGGCCCGGATAATACAAAGGTACCTCCGCGCCCCACACTTCCTGCACATGCGGAAAGAAGTACTCGATCAGTGCGTAGCCCATACGGTAGCCTTTGATCTGGAGCCATGACCGCGGAACAGGGAGCGTGCGATTCAACAGAAGGCGCTCTACTACGCTATGCATATGGGTGCCGACGGTAGCGGCATCATTGCGGATGCGCTCTGCTTCGTCTTTTCCAACCCTCTCTTCCCACTCCTTTAGGAAGCTCTGATCCTTGGTGGCGGATAAGATGGTCGTTACGCTAGGAACAGGTTCTAATTCGTCACTTTTGTAGACACGTCCTTCCGACGTATCCATTCTTTCCAGTTTTTTGTACACATACTTCTTACGGATGGGGATTAATTGCATTATACGAGCCACTCCTTTAGCTTTTCGCCCAGCACTGCGCCTGCAATATCGATCTTGCTGCGTAGTGCTTTGACGATATGTTCATCAATGGTTTTTGTAGCGATCAAGTCTACGTAGGTTACTTTGCTAGTTTGCCCGATCCGGTGAGCGCGGTCCTCGGATTGCAAGCGTTTTTCCAAGTCAAAGCTGTTGCTGTAATACACCACCAAGTTGGCAGCAGTGAGCGTTAAGCCATAGCCGCCTGTGCTGGGGTTTCCGACAAAGAATCGCAGGTCATCCTCTGGGTCTTGGAAGCGAGTAACAATCTCTTGCCGCTCGTCCGCAGGCGTATCCCCGAAGTAAGTAGCTACGCTGGTCATGCCGTATTCCTTCTGCAAAGCGAGCTTGATTTTCTCTATATCCCTACGGTAGGTAGCCCAGATAATGACCTTGCTTGACGCTTCGTGAAGCGCGGCTAACAGTTCATCCATCCGGTTACTAGGCAGATCAATCTCTTCCCCGCTGTCCAATTTCATGTGGCCACAGACGATCTGATGCAGGCGCATCAGTTGCGTTAGCGCATTGTTTGTGGTGACCATGCCCTGATCCACCAAAGCCAGCGCCATTAGCTTCATCTGTTCATAGGCAGACTTCTGTTCTGTCGTTAGCTCAACTTCTCTGCGGGTATAGACTTTATCGGGCAAATCCAAGCATTCTTTCTTGGTGACGCGGAAGGAAAAGTTATTGATCTTCTCCTGCAATTCATCCAACCGTCGGTAGCCTACGATCTGCTTAAACGTATGGGTAGGCATCTTGCGTTCAATGAGGACCGCGTACCGCGCTTGGAAGGTGTAGAAACTCGCTGAGTCTAGGCAATCAGGGGACAGGAAGTCGCATTGGGAGTACAAATCCAAGGGGCTTTTGGTAACAGGAGAACCTGTCGCGATCCGCCGATAACGGGCTTCTTTGCCTATCTTGATAATGCTTTTCGTGCGCTTCGCAGCAGGTGTTTTGATGGTCGTAGACTCATCCACAGCCATGAAGGATTTGGTCACTCTGAGGAAGATTTTGGCGAAATTTTGACCTTTTCCCGTGCTAAAAGCCTCAATATTCATGATTAGAATGCGTAAATCATCTACTGCATTCATCATTACATCCATCTCTTCTCTCTCTGCTTTCTTTGGGGTAGGTGACCAGCAAGCCATCTTGTACCGAATATGGTCCGGCATGTGTTTCGGTATCTCTAATTTATACCAGTTTCGGTATACGCCCTTAGGGGCCACAATCAGCATGGAATCAATTCGGCCTTTGTCATACAGCATAGCTGCATTGTTTATCAGCATAAAACTTTTACCTGTTCCCATCTCTGCAAAGAGCGCAGCAACGGGCTGTTCCCAAAACCGCTGCATATAGGCGGCTTGGTGTAGGAACGGCGTATTTTTAAATGGGTACTTATCAACAAAGTAGTTCATCTTTCTTCCTTTCTTGTGCAGGCCTATTGACAGCCTGTGTTTTTATTGTACACTGTGTGTTCGTTTACAGAAAGGAGAAAGAAACGTGAAAAGAATTTTTGTTGTACAGGAGATGCCTAACCATGACATTTCCAGTGCTATGAAGTATGGCAGCGTTGAAATACTACTTGCTTCCAATACCCAAATTGCTTTTTCTACCGCACCTACTATCCGGCGTTTACGCCGTAAGTTGCGAGATTATACAGATGGGGATTATCTTTTATTAACGGGTGACCCAGTTGCTATCGGTTTAGCTTGTGCGATAGCATCTTTTAATAACGGTGGACGTTATACCGCGTTAAAATGGGATCGTCGGGAGCGCATGTATATTCCGATTGAGATCGATGTTACTGAGAATGGAGAGAGAGATGAAGACGGATATTAATACCCTCTTTGAAGAGGATGCTGGGGCACTGCAGATTAAGAATGATGACCTGACTAGTGTTGGTGCTTTGGCCAAGCGGGCAAAGATGTTGGAGAAAGAAATTGAGGATATGGAAACTGTTCTGAAAGAGCGCAAAGAGCAGCAGCGCAAACTTTTAGAAGAGACTATTCCAGCAATGCTGCAAGAGTTAGGCATGAAGAAGTTCACCATGGCTGACGGCAGCACCATTGATGTTAAGGCGTTTTACTCTGCCAGCATCAAGGAAGAAAACCGTGCCGTGGCCTTTGAATGGCTACGTGCAAATGGTTACGATGACATTATCAAAAATACAGTATCAGTACGCTTTGGTCGCAATGAGGACGAATTGTGTGCTGTGTTGTTAGATTATCTGCGGGAGCAAAACTATCCAGTTGAGCAAGCACAGAAGATCGAACCCCAGACGCTGAAGGCATGGGTGAAAGATATGGTGGAGCGCGGCGCTGAGTTCCCCAATGAAACTTTTGGCGTGTATGTCGGCCAAAAGGCAACGATAAAATCCACTTGAACCAAGGAGCATTACTCATGGCAAAGAACGAAGTAGTCGAGAAGAAATCCACGGAAGTAGCACTGATGTCCTCTTTCGAGGATGACGCATCGGGCGGCTTTGACAACATGAATCAGGATGACTTTGCCTTACCCTTCCTGCGCTTGTTGACCAACGTCAGCCCAGAGATTGGCGAAGTAGAGGGCGCAATGCCCGGGATGATGTTCAACACAGTAACAGGACAGCTTTATGATGGGAAAAAAGGGATTACAGTCATCCCCTGCGCATATGTACGGCAATATATTGAATGGGCCCCCCGTGGCTCCGGTTCCGGGGCTCCGGCAGCTATATATCCCGCAACGAGCGATATCCTTAGTAGAACCCATCGTGAACCGGGCGATAATAAAGATTATCTCGATAACGGCAACTACATTGAGAACACTGCCAATCATTACGTGATGATTGTAGGTGACAGCGGCTTTGGCGAACCAGCGCTGATCACAATGAAGTCCACGCAGTTGAAGAAGTCCCGTAAGTGGAACAGTATGATGATGTCTGCCAAGATGATGGGCAAGAACGGACCCTACACGCCACCTATGTTCTCTCAGTTGTATCGCCTATCTACACAGGCGGAATCCAACGACAAAGGTAAATGGTTTGGTTGGGAAGTTGAGCGTATTGGTCCCATAGAAGACTCGTCGCTTTACCTTTCTGCAAAATCATTTGCTCAAAGCATTGGGTCCGGTGACGTAAAAGTCAAACACGCTAGTGATGAGTTGATGGAAGGCTCACCAGACGTGCCGTTTTAAGTTTACGGGGGAAAGCGGATGCTAATGCCGACTGCTGGCGTGTCGCACGGGACTCTGCAAAGAGCGGTGAGCATGTAACAGACACTAGTGTAGCGAGTACCCCACCTTCCGAGATAGAGAATGGTCGATATAACAAAATTAAAAGCGATATTTAGTGGGCTGGATATTGCCTATGGAACATATGTAATTAAAGGGGCGCGTGGCGATGGAAAACAAAACGGACAAGCGACCGTGGTTAGAAAGCCTCCTACCGACGACCTTTGGGAAAGGCATCTCACTGGTGTTGAACCTAGTCTGGGCATTATTCCTATCCGTGCTGATAACACTTGTATATGGGGTTGCATTGATATCGATCAGTACCCTATTGATCATCGAGGCCTTGTGGAGAAGATTGATGGTTTGGGTCTTCCGCTAGTCGTTTGTCGTAGCAAGTCCGGTGGCGCGCATTGCTTTTTATTTACGCGTGAACCTATCGCAGCACGTAGCATGATCGAATACTTAAAAGCCTGCGCCGCATTATTAGGCGAGGCTGGCCGTGAAATATTCCCCAAGCAATCTGAGATATTGGTGGACCGCGGGGACACGGGTAACTTTCTTAATCTTCCCTACTTTGGCGGAGATAATGGCACGCGCTATGCATTTAACAGTGACGGTTCCGCCGCCACGCTTGAAGAGTTTTTCGCGCTTTACGAAGCGAAGGTTCAGGACGGACCCGTCGCGGTCCCCGAACCACCAAAAGTCGCGGAAGCGCCTGTTAAGGATGGGCCTCCGTGTCTACAGGCTCTCTGTACGCAAGGTTTTCCTGAAGGTACGCGGAACAATGGGATTTTTAATGTTGGTATCTACCTTAAAAAAGCTGCTCCATCGTCTTGGGAAGACAAAGTAGTCGAGCATAACCTCAAGTACTTTTCACCACCATTACCAAACAACGAAGTGCAGCTTGTTATCAAGCAATTAAACAAGAAAGAATATCGTTACAAGTGTAAGGACGCGCCGCTCAATTCATTCTGTAACTCCGGCCTGTGCCGTACGAGGAAGCATGGTATTGGCGGCAGTGGCCCAGACAGTCCTACGCTCTCCTCGCTCTCTAAGTACGCAAGCGAACCACCTTTGTGGTTCCTCGACGTTAACGGTCGTAGAGTGGAGTTAGAAACAGACAGTTTGTTCAATCAAGCTGCCTTTCAGAAGGCTTGCTTAGAGCGATTAAATACGCTGCCTCCTACTCTAAAGAAGACGGATTGGGAGCAGTTGCTCAATGGTTTGCTTAAAGAGATGGTGGAGACAGAGCAGATATCTGAGGCCAGCGAAGATACGTCCGTCACCGGTAAATTCATGGACCTCTTAGAAGAGTTCACTGCCCATATGCAGCAAGCCATGGACCGCGATGAAATACTCATGGGCCGACCGTGGTTTGAGATAGAGGACGGGAAATGCTATTTCCGAATCAAGGACCTCGAATCGCACCTAAAGCGTAATAACTTCATAGGCCTTACCGCACCAAAAATGGCACAGCGCTTACGTGACATGGGCGGGGAACCTATCTCTTTGTTTTTGAAGGGCCGTACCATTCGATGCTGGCGTATTCCGCCATTCGCTAACCAAGATGCACCATTCGCTACCGAGACGGTGCGCCAACAAGGGAGTCCATTCTGATGTTAAGAGCTAACGGCTACGACGCAGCAATTATTGGTTCTGCTTTCATTTGGCAAGACGGCACGCAAGTGCAAGTCCTTGTCTACGACGCGGAAGACATACGGGATATTCTGATGTCGCAGGATGGCATGAGTACAGAAGAAGCCCGCGATTTTATTGAATTTAATCTGGAAGGGGTTTACCTCGGTCCCGAGACACCTATCTTTGTTTGGCCAGAGGATCAGTATGAAATCGGGGATTAGACGGCCCGCTGCACCGAGGAAGATACCTTCCATCAAGCAGATAGCAGGCATTGGCAAACGGACTACCCCGAAGAAGAGGGTGCTCAAGAAGCTTCCCGTTATCAAGCCTGTAATCAAGAAGGCTCCGATAGCCTCACGCCTGACGCACTTCGAGCATGTGGAAGACTACCTCATCGACGCGGGGTTTGAGGGCTATACGCATGCTGTCGCTGTACTGAAAGCAGTACATGCCTCCATGATAGGGACACCTGACGCTGTTCTTACTGAGAAGTATGACGGCAGTCCTAGTATTGTCTTTGGTATCTACCCTGAGACAGGTAAGTTCTTTGTAGCTACAAAATCTTTCTTTAACAAGGTACCGAAGATTAACTACACGCACGAAGATATCGTGCGTAATCACGGTTATTCAGAAGAGCTTGTGGCCAAGCTAGGCAAGGCGCTCGAGCATCTAC
>Ga0181355_1000953_pt1 | contig 12662 bp, 3 predicted proteins | sample Fa13VDMM15DN_FD_130099 | JGI IMG/M metagenome (GOLD analysis project Ga0181355, IMG submission 130099) | Freshwater viral communities from Lake Michigan, USA - Fa13.VD.MM15.D.N | ecosystem: Environmental > Aquatic > Freshwater > Lake | place: USA: Michigan | collected 2013-09-23 | reverse complement strand
ATAGAATACATCATCACCACCAGCACCAGACGCGCCACCAGCAGTGCCCCAGCTCAGTTCACCAGCCGCATTGCTCTTAAGGGCATGACCAGGAACCGTGGCATCAGTACTAGGAAGCGTCCAAGTGACGTTGGAAGTAATGTTGGCAGGTGCTTGGAAGCTAACCCAGTTGGTACCGTTAGCAGTAGCCTCACCAAAGCGAAGGTCAGACTGGTTGTCAAGGGTTACATCACCAGTAAGGGTGCCACCAGTAGAAGCAAGAACACCGGGAAAAGTTTGACTACCGTTAAAGGTAATATTCCCGGTCATTGTGCCACCGGTGAGATTCAGCTTTTCATCAGTTAGCTCTTGGACAGCGTTTTGAACATTGGTAGCAGCAATGGTGCTGTACGGAGTAAAGCTAATATTGGCAGCATCACCAGGTACATAAGCCACCACCCAAGCAGAGCCGGTATAGACCTTCATCACCGAAGAGGTGGTGTTGTAATAAAGGTCACCAGCGTTTAGAGGATCCCCATCGTTGTCAACAGTGGGATCGCTGGCTTTAGCACCCAAGTAACGGTCATCAAAGCTGTCAAACGCAGCCAGAGCAGAAGCAGCAGAACTGGCAGCACTGGTTGCACTGTTAGAGGCGTTGGTGGCGCTGGTGGCTGCGTTAGAGGCGCTTGTAGAGGCGTTAGACGCAGAGGTAGAAGCAGAGCTAGCAGATGTTGAAGCGTTAGAAGCTGACGTTGAAGCAGAGCTAGCAGAGGAAGCTGCGTTCGTTTCACTAGTTAAAGCAGCAGCAGCACTTGCAGCAGCAGCAGAGGCATAACCACTAGCAGTACCAATTGTGCTGTCTACATACGCCTTGGTAGAAGCGTCAGTGTTGCTGGTCGGTGTTGCAAGGTTTGTGATCTTAAAGCCACCCAAAGACAGGGCAGCTTGCATTGCTTGAGAACCATCTCGAAGAACAACAGTTGCGTTGTTAGTTGAAATTTTGCTGTCTACACGATTATCAACAGCACCAGTAGTAGGAGCGTGAGCGTTATCAGAAAGCCAGGTTTCACTGCTACCAATAAAACCAGCAAGAGCACTCAGGTCACCACTACCAGTAGTTAGAGCACCATAGGTATCCGAAAACTCTTGAAGAGCAAATCGGTTCTGTTTATCTGAGTTATTAAGATCTTGTGCCGTTAGTGTTGAACCAGCTGTAAAGCTGACACTGGCATCAGCAATATCAGTTGTACGAGTAATAACAACTGTGGCACCACTAACAGCAGTACCAAGCACAATGGCGGTACCAGCAGTATTAAAGGTGTAATCAGTACCTTGGGTTTTGAGGATACCGTTAACGGTTACAGCAATGTCAGCTTGCCTTAGGTATTGAATAGAGTTGCCACTGCTATTAGTAAGGGCAAACGTTGTACCAGAAGCACTGGTGTAAGTGACTGATGCGTAAGCCATTACTTAGAAACACCTTTACTAATCATTGTAGGTTGTAAAAAACGTTTCATTTTAAGCGCAGCATCTCAACAAGTTGAGGTTCAGCTTTGTACTGCTGAGGACGCAATTTACCAGTTTTGGAATCAGGAATTAGGTTTTTACCTTCAACCCACCGATTCTTTTGGAAATTAATCTCATTGGCAACGTAGCTTCTCAGCATATTACCTGCAGCATCTGTAGGAGTACCCCGTTCCCAATTAGCGTTTTTACCCCTAAATGGGCTTGTAGCTTTAACTGCATTTTTGTAGTCAGCACTATTAATAATGCTGTTAACAAAAGAATACATACCAACGTGAGTTTTGTTGGGATCAAAAGGATCAAGAATTAAAGCTTCTGAATTTAGAAAATGATTAAAGTTATTTACAGCTGTTTTACTCAACTTAACTCCGTTTGATTTTAAGAACAGATCAGTACCAGGAGGAGCTACAAGGTTGTCACGCATGGCTTGGTATACACGATCATCAGTATTGGCATAAAACGGCATAAAACGCTCTGTGACGGCTTGAATGGGATAAGCCAGTTGAGGCAGCTTGGCGTAAGAGAGAATTTCTCCAGGCTTGCCGTACCAAAGAGCTTGACGGCTAGCTGCTAGTTTTTCAGGATTATTAGTTAGCCAAGCTTCAACAGCCTCTTGTGCAAGCACCAAACCGTTATTTTCAAGGCTAGGACCAAACAAACCAAGCAAAGTATCACCAGCCTCTTTAATACCAGCCATTATTGATTTATCAAGGCTTACAGCTTGAGCCTTTCCATCCTTTTTCTTGTTAAAAGCAAACTGCTTTTGATAACGACTGACAGTATCAGCAGGTTTACCAGGACGCAAACCACGGACAATTTGTTTTGTCAGTTGCTGATACGGGTTGCCATATTTTGTTGCAAAGTCAGCTGCAAGTTTAAACAAAGGAGCCGTATCACCATCTCCAGCTTTTGACAAAGCTTCGTTAAAACGATCTGTACCAGCCAAAGCAGGTGTATCCAAAATCATATTGGATTGAATAGCAAGAACCATACCAAAAAATTGGTTAATAGTACTGCTTGGTTCAAATTGAGTAAGATCTCGCATAGTTGATTGAGCAGCGAGAGTTGCGCCAAACATTGGGAACAAATAACGATAATCAATTGCTTGTTCGCCAATAAAAGGAATATTTGCTTTTAACGTAAACGGAACATCTTTTAAAGCAAATTTGTAGGTCTGACCTTGCCCCATACTTGAAGTAATTTCAAAATCACTATTCCAAACCATTTGGAACGCAAGGAAGTTATAGCCAAGAGCTAGCGCTAAAGCCTGTTGAGCTCGTTGGCGAACAATTGGATCATCACTGGTGTACTTGCTTTCAAAATCAATAATGCTCTGTAGTGTTTGAGGGTGCTTTTGACGGAGATAAGCTGCAACAGTTTCTGGAAGATTTTTGCCAACCAAAGATGCAGTTGAACGCAAAGCATCTGCAGCACCAATTCCGATTTCAACACCAGTAGCAACGGTTGAGGCTTGTTTAAGGAAATTTAAAGTTTGACCAGTCGCAGGCATCATATAAGAAGCAAACGCAGCAATTACTGGATTTTTATTGTTTTGCAAACTTTGAATTGCATCTTCAAAATTTCCAAGTGTTCCGGTTAATTCCTCTGTTTGAGTAATTAAAGATCTAAAAGCTTCAAATTGCTTATCTCGAATTGTGCTTCCAATTACTGTGTCGCTAGAACCAACAGTAACTGGATTAAACATTTCTTTAGTTTTATCTTTAAGACGCTTTTTAAATTCTGCAGGAGCGTTAGTAGGATCAAGAACGCCTCTCAAAATTTCATCTTCAATTTGAAATTCAATTTGAGTGCGATGCCAAGCGTTACCAAGAACTGAAGATGTAACCTCATCAGCAAAACCAAGAAGTTTAAGCACAAAGGTCATATTTTCTTTTTCACCTTCTGGGTAAAAACTCTTAGCACCAATACCCATTGCACGGGGAATTGACGTTGAATAACCCAAAACATTGGCTAATTTGCCAGCTTTTTCCCAAGCTTCACCAGGAATAAAGGAATCATGAAATACCTTAAACAGCACACGACCTTTATTTAAAGTGTCATAAACTTCTCCAAGATCTTCTCTAGACAATTCCCATTTAGTCCAAGGTGTTTCAATGTTGAACGAATTAGCGTTTAGGTCATCAAGAATTGCATCTTGACGCAGCAAGGAACCACGAGATGGGTTGTAGTTGCGGTTAGGAGTTGGGAAAATTAACTTGTTGTAAATCTGTGGAATCGTAGCGCCAATACCGTAACCAATATTTTTAAGCCATTTAGTGCTTTCTCGGTACTGCTTCCAACCAGCAGCAGCTTTTTCAGGATTATCGAGAAATTTCATAGCTGCAGTTTGGAGCAAACCGCCAATAGCATTAGCGCCTAATCTTTCAGCACCTGCTGTGACACCACTAGCAATAATTGAAGAAGGACCAGCAAGTGCGTTGTAAAGACCGTTTGTAATAATTCGACGGTTTACGGCGCCAGTTGTCAGCTCAAGCTCTTTAATCATTGACAAGTTTCCGTTGGTTTCACGAAGTTTGCCAATCAAGTTCAAAGCACCACCGATCTCTTCATCGGTAAGTTCTTCACCTTTATTAAGCTTTGAAAGTACATTACCAATTACCTCATCGAACTCTTCTTCTGCCATTTCAGCAGCTTTAGAAGCACTTTCAATAACTTCATCAATATCTCCAATACCCATGAGCTTTTGATTCCACTCATCAGCCATAAGATCTAGGTTTTTACCAATCCGAAGGCGACGATCAGAAGCAAACAGACCAAGACCAGTACCAAAATATTGAGCAAGAGGATCCACAGCTTTTACAGCTGCAAACATCCTTTTCATTTGATCCAAAGCTAGGGCCATGCCCTCTTCCAAGGTCAATCCGTCAACATCAACACCTTGCTGAAGTTTTTGAACAGTCCTTACGGCGCCCATTGCGTTCTTGGTGTTTTTATCCAGCAATGCCAATTGAGCTGCAACGTGAGGAAGATTACGAAGATTTTTCTTGTTAATTTTTCCTTGTTCGATTAAATATTGAAGTTCTTTAAAACCTGTAGGATCATTTACAAGATCTTGAAGCTGCATTACCGCCTTAATGGCAATGGTTTGCATATTTAAACCACTATTAGCCACTCGATCACTAACAACCTTAAGCAGCTGTTGATCGGTCAAATCAGCTGTATAAGTTGTAGCGTTAGCGGCACGAAAAATACGCAACAGCTTTTCTGCTTTGTTTGTACCGTTAGCTAGATCATCTTGCAGAGCAGCTTGATATTTACGATCAAACTCAATAATTTCATCTGCAATTTGATTAAACTCTGCTTCTGTTTTAGGTTTTTGATTCGTGCCAATATCTCGTTTAATATTGTTTAAAAATTCTTCTGGATCTAAAGAGGTAGGGCTATCTGGTTCAACGTTTTGAATCAGTTCAGCGTTGCGACGATTAATTTCGTCTTGATCCAAAATTGGGTTCCCCATGTCGTCCTCAGTCAGAGGAACACGGTTTTCCATTGGATAGGGTTTACGAGGCTGTAGACCTCCTTGAGGGGCCTCAGGAACAGCGGCTGCTACATCACCCAGCAAGTCTTCTAGGCCGGTTGTATCAGGTGCCATAGGCATCGCAGAGACGCCATCTGCAATAGCCCGATCATGGACATCTTCAATACGTTGCAGCCAATTGTCGATGTACTCAGGGCTCAGCTGATCAAAGTTGATTGCCTCTTGAGCTTCACGAACCAAACGAAACAGTTCTCCATGAACTTGGAACGCAGGATCGTTTTCAAATGAATCAGGAAGAATATCTTCATAAGCAGCACCCTCCCGCATCTTTTGAGCAACATCAGCTTCAACAGCGTTGGCACGATCAGCTAGCAATACATTGTGTTCATCCAGCGTTGCTTGGAGATCATTAACAACTTTTTGAAAATCGTTTTTAGATGCAATAATTTCCGTATCAGCTTTAGTCAGTTCAGTTGTTTTAAGTAGTTGTTGCTGATCAATTTCATTAAAAGCTTGTCGCTGCATTGATACCTCTTCAAACTTTTTAATGGCATCAATAGCTTCTTTTACTTGGCGGACTTTTGAACTGTTTTTGCTGGCACGCTTACCAGTACCAGTAGTTTTGTTAATCCAATCAGGATCAGCAGCTTGAGCTTCGGTATAAGAAGCAAGCCGTTGCTCAAGCATTTGGAGTTTAGTAATCAGTTGTTCAGGAGTTTGAACACCAATAGCTTTTTGAGCTTCTGCTACTTGAGCATCTAGTTCAGCGCGTTGAGCAGTAACGTCACCAAACTGAGCCAACTCACCAAGAATTTTGTCTCGATTGGTTAGTGCAGCCGGGTAACGATCAACAAAATTAGTAGAAGCAACACGAGCTTTTTCAGCAATTAACGGAGCGTTGCGGCCAACAGCAGTGTTGAAATTAGTAGTTACAGAACCTAGTTTGGTTTGAATTTCGTTATTAATATCGGCATACGCAGAAGCTTTGAAATCTGCATAGGCAGAATCACTAACTTCATCAGCAGCAAGATCAAAAGCTTTGCTAGCAGGAACACCAGCGTTGCTGAGTTGTAAAGCGCGGCGAGCAAGACCCATGAGGCCCCTAAAGCCATACATAGCGCCTACGCCAAGACCAGCATTAAGAGCCCGCTCTTGGTAGTAATTAAACTCATCGTCAGTGTCTGCCAAAAAGGCTTCTTGAAGAGTTAGACGCAGTTCTGGGTTTGCTTCAGCTTTAAATTTGTCGTAAGCAGCCTGCTGTTTACCGTTAGGAGTAGGAATATTTACAGGAAACAGAAGCGAATCTTTTATAGTTTCAGGTGCAATTGTATTAATAAAGTAAGCAGCCTCAGCTTTAAGACCCTTTTTAAATCCTTCTTTAGAAATAATTTGTTCAAGTTGTTGAACTTGACGTGTAGCAGTGGGGGTAGTGGGAGCTTTAGTAAATAGTTTGGTAACTTTTGAAAGCCCCAAAGCACCACCAAGGGAAGCAGCAAACTCAGTTAGCTCAGACTTGGGTTGAATGTTTTCCTTTACCCAAGGGCTGTCGTTACTCAAATATTGACCACCAATCCAATCTTGACGCCAACCATATTGCTCACCCTCAGGAGTACGACCAGTTTTAGCCAAAGCCCTTTTAACGACAGCAGCATCACGTTGACGCTTTTCGTCTTTAGGCAGCAACCCTAGGGTTTCAAGAGCACCAGTACCAGTAAGACCCTCAGCAGCCATTTGCTGAGGAATAGCAACAGCTGTGTTAATAGCTTGTTGAGCAGCACGAGGAACAAGACGCTTAGCCTCTTGAGCCAGCGTAGGAGCCGTTTTTTCAGCCTGTGCAATACGCTGTTCTCGCGCTTGTTTTACAGCAGGTAGCTCTTTAGGTTCAACACCAGCCAACTGTGCAGAAGGGTTAAGGCCAGACAGTTGGTTAAGGATTAGGCGACCAGCATCTTTAAGGGTTGCAGGAACCTTAATATTTCCAACTGCTTTAGCAGCATCCAATAGCAATGGTCTTTGTAGAAACTTACCTAAGTCAAAACCACGCTGTTGAGGCTTAGCAGTTGGTTTAGCGGCTGGTTTAGAGGTAGCAGCTGGTTTAGTCCCTGTCTCAGTCGTAGCAGTTGGTTTGGCTTGTTGACCCCATTCAGCCGCTTGGCGGGCATTAAATTCGTTTTGATTGGCGATGAATTCAGTCGTGCCGTCACGGAGAGTGAGATAAGGCATTTATGTCATTAGTAGTGGCGCTTCCTCCAAACTAGTGGATATGACTAAAAAACGCTAATAATTGGGGTAAGACTTACGTTGGAATAACGGGAACACCGCCTTACGGACAAAGTTATTTTGATACGGCTGTGGGTGCTGTTCAGCTCTGGTTGGAAACGCACCTGCACCTGGTTTAAATACTTGAATGTGAATCACACCAGGATCACCGTTACCAGTTGTTGTACCAGGACCACCAGTCAACATAAGGCTTTGACCAACAGTGACACGACCACCAGTTACAAGAGCTTTAGATCCATGAGAAAACAGGATACGATCTCCAGCTTTATAACCATTTCCATCTGAAGAGGCACGAATAATAACAACGTTTCCGTGACCAGAAACCTGACCGCTAGAAGCACTGCTATAAATCACATCACCAGACACAGGAGACGGAACTGCATTATTGGCAAGTTGACCAGACAGAGTTTTAATTTGAACATCAACAGCAGCGTTTGCACTATGCCTATGAGTCCACTTATTAACAAAAACACCTAAATCAGTTTGACGAGGGCTAGCTGGAACTGCATCAAAAGAACTGAGATTGCTTTGCAATTTTTTAGCGTTATCTTTAATTACAGCTTTAACTTGGTCATTTGGAGACCCCAAGTAACGCGTAATTTGAGTCTCTGCAACTTCAGACAAAGGGATACGTCCGTTAGTTGCAAACCTAAAATTATCTAGTTTTTGTCTAATGCTGGTAGGAAGCGCATTAAATTTGCCGGTATGCAAGGCAGCACTTAACTGTTGAAGTTCGTTTTCACTGAAAAGAAACTCGTTTTTAAGAAAGGTGCGAGCTGTGGCAGGGTTGTTACCTAGAACTGGTTTAGCAGTCCTAGACCAAGTAAGAAGATTATCTGTATGTTTAGGGCTAATCTGCCAAGCGCCGTCGCTAGTTTTCTTAGAGAAACTGACGCTAGGAACTCGATTACTTGGAGCTCCAAAAGCTTTAGTGTTGTCTGAACCCAAGTTGAAGTAAAACTCTGGGTTATTAAATTCAGGCCTTTTACCAAGACTTTCATTTACTCGATTGAAAATATCAGCAACAACACGAGGATCCCTAAGATCCAAACCTTTTTGCTTTGCTTCATAAACAGCATCGTTAACTGCTTGAGAACCAGCAATATCCATGAACTGATTAGCTTTTACCAAAGCCGAGTTCATCCACCTGTTTTTACGGTCCTTTTCTGTTTGACCTTGCTCTCTAATAGATTGCATTGCAGGGCTAGTAGCAAAGCGATCCTTGAGGCTTTCCTTAAGGTCTTTAAGAAGCTTTGTTCTGGTGTTTTTAGTAAGAGCCTCCCCAGCGCTACCAACAGCTTGAGCGTTTTGAGTAACCAGTTCTGCCATATAAGGCTTACCACGCAAGCTATTGAGAAACGCTGGAGGAAATGGTTTACCTTCTCGGTTTAACTGATCAGCATACGTTTTATCGTCAATCATTTGCTGGGGGCTAACCAGCTCATCCATCGGCGTATAAATGTCTTTAACAAATTTTTGAATTTCAGGCAAAGATTTATTACTTAATCCAAGCTGACTACCGTCAGAAGTAATTGCCTTAATTTCAGATCTAATCTGAGCGTTTATTTGCTCAGGCGTCGCATCTGGGTTTTGAAGTTTCCATTGAATAGCTCGCTGTTCCCAAGTTCGTTCCCAAGTTTTAGCTTCACGAGTAATATTTGCCTGACGAGCGGTAGAACGCTTTTCTTCTTCACCAAGAGCTTTTGCATACTGGCTTTGAACTAGAGAACCAATAGTGTTTCCTTTGTCGTCGTAAACAAGACTGGAAAGAGAAATACCATCTTTGGTTTTAACAGTTGCAAGAGCTTTTGCTATGGCATCCCCAGTCAAATATTCGCCAAGATCGTTAAGACCGTCACCATTAACGTCTATAAACAAATTGTTTAAAGCTGCGGCAATAGTGGCAGTAGCTTTGGATTCTTGAAACCCATGAACATCTGTAAGATATGCCATTACTTGGGTAAAACCCTGTTGAAGCTCTTTTTGAGCATCACCCATCAACGCTCCAACTTTTCTAGCCCTAGCAATGTTTGAAAGATTATCCCTAAGGTGATCCCTAGCAACACTTACAATCTCTTCATTTTTAAGCTCAAAGCTACGTTCAAGCGTAAGCTTCTTTAAATTTGACTGAACAGAAGCAATAACAGGATCAATCTTTGCTGTAACAAAAGCGCTAGGAAGATCTGGATAACGTTGCTTTTCTATTTGAGCTTGCTTAGCAATAGCAGCACTTTGAGCAGCAGGGTCTTTAATATTTGCCAAATTATCAAGATTGTCCTTACCCCAAGCAGCAAGGCTTAAGCCAATATCATTGCTGGCGTCCTCAGATTTTAAAGAATAGTAAAAGTAATTAGTCCAAGGATTGCTAACCCTAAGTTGTTTAGCAGTTTCACTATCACCATTTTTCTCAAGAACTTTTACATCCTTTGCGTTTTCAATTGACTGTCGATAAGCAGCTGATTCCTGCTTGTACAAATTAAAAGCTTCTTGTTTCTTTTCTTCTTTATATCGTTCAAAATATGCGGCACTCTCTTTAGCAAACACGCCTTGATCACCAAGAAATTGTTCAATGCTTTTAAGCGTTTGAGCAGTCTGAGTGTCTTGTTGAAATGAACGAGCGTCCATCAACTGCCCGCCTAAACGCTGAGGTTCTGAAACCGGCTCAGCAGGACGAGGAAGATCTGCAGGTTTTTGAGGTTGTACGGTGTAGTCCCTCAGCTGACGTTGAGGAGAGATGCCAAAACTACTGGTCATTAATTAACTCCAAGTACTTGTCGTAGGTACCTCTGACCTATCTTAGTTTCTTCCTCAGTCCCAGGTTTAGGGGGTAACATACTTTGATATTGCTTAACAGCGTCGTAACCAGTCTTAGTAATGTTCATTGCCAAGGCTGAACCAGAGGGGCCATAAGCAGGAGTAGGCTCAAAACCTTTTACTGCCAGTGGAGCTAAAGGCTGAATTGGATCTTGAATTGGTTGTGGCGTGTAATCTGAAACTTGACTAATAAGATTTTGACGTTGAATGTCAGCAACTTCTGCTGCACGCAACTTGTCAGCTATCCGGTAGTTGCGGGTAATTTGACGGTTGCTTAGGTTGCTTAAATACTGTTGATTTTTAGAGTTTTGAAGAGCCATAGCAGTGCGACCTACTTGACCACCAGCAGATACTTTGGCAGCACTAGCTACTGATTGAAGTCTGGTGTTTTCAAGATCAATAAGATCTTTGGCTTCATCTTCGTAAAAGCGACCTTCAAGTTCAGCCAGTTGACGAGCAAAATTATTAGTAGCAGATGTTGAAACTTCACCTTTATAAACAGAGCGTTGTTCAGCTAATTTGCTTTCATACTGCCGCATCCGTTCAACATAATCAGATTGGCGGTACCACTGATTTAATTGAAGTTCATAGTTTCTGTAATTTTCCTCGTTTTGAACTTGCCATGTAGTCCAATAATCAATTTGAGCAATAGCGTTGGCTCGCTCAGTTTCTGCTTGTACAGCTTGAAAGTTAAAAATTTGAGAAGCTACGTCACCAGCAAATTGAATGCCAGTAATAACGGCACCTGTAGTGTCAAATTTACCTGAACTCTTAGGAGCTGCCATTAACCGTACTTCCTCGCTACATCAAAATACAGACCAGTCCACTCAAGGGCTATGAACTTAGCCTGGTCGATGCTGTTGTTCACTAGCTCCACTGTAACTTGGTCATTCTTGCTTTGGATATAAGCTCTAAATTTTGCCTGCTCAAATGGTTCCTCTTCACTAATGACAATATTTCCATTTAGAGGATCCCTACGGTCAAATTCATAGGTCACCGTATCCCTGTGCTTGGGACTTACTTCAACGGTAAAATACCTTGCATCATTGTAATAAATATCCAGGTATCGCAGCTGAAGACGACCAGTACGATTACCAATAAAAGTGTTCTCGGTCGCTGTTCTGCTATACGGCATAAGTTGAGGCGGTTGGTAAGTAAACGTAAATTGCTCACCAAAGACCCAAGAGCTACTTGAGAAATCACCAAGGCTGTCGCAAACAAAACTGGTAACACCTGCAGGAACGTTGTTAGCCACGATCCAACGTTTTTCAGATTCCGAGCCACTTGCACTGTTTTGTTTAATAATTACAAACTGACTGGTGTTAACAGTCCTGTAAGGCAACGTAACGGTTGTTTTGTTAGTAGCTGCAGAGTAGCTAAAGCTTGCGGTACCAATATCAGTGGTAATCGAGCTAGAGATTTGACGATCAAGCAGGAACAGGTTTCCGCTTTCCTGAGGCGGCCTAGAAGCGTTAACGCCCTCAAGGTAGTACTCAGTGTTAGCACCGTTAACGTAGCTCACCAGCTTGAACAAAGTACCCTCAACAAAGTCACACCAATAGATGTTCTTGTTGGGGAAGGTCCATTTGTGCCAAGCGTTCTGTCTGTTGGTCAAAGAGCCACCAGAGGCTTCCCAGAAGAACTGGTACACATACAGCGAATCAGAATCGTCCTTGCTCAGAGCAACCAGATACTGGTCTGTACGGCTTACAGCAAGTGAATCAATGTTTTTAGGAATGTATTTAGGAATGGTTTCTGTAATAACTGCTGTTTGACCCAGGTTGATACCCACCGTGCGGTCAGTCGTAATGAACGTGTGGAAACCAGTGAAGTCACCTTCTTTGACAGGGAACAGTACTTGAGGACCAACCTGCTCAGGTTTTACCTTCGACTCCATACTGATGGAGCTAATACGACCCACAGAGGCTGTCTCAGGGCTAAACGTAACGTTGTCACCTGAGTACAGACGGAACTGGTTTTCGTTGGAAAACAGCACAAGCTCGTCTTGCTGCTGCAGCGCGTAGTTCAACACAGCAACGTCGTTACTGACAGCGGTGAGGTCAATAGGGTCGCTGTCTACAACTTGAAGAGCTGATTGCTGCCAGAAATTGTAATAGTCTCCAGACTCACTCAGGATAACGTTTTCACCACTTACAAATCCAAGACGGTTTTTAAAGAACACAAGGTCGTTGATTGTGTTATCAACAAACGAAGGTCCAGGTAGTTCCTCTTCATCACCAGCTAGTCGAGTACCCCAGCCAGGCAGCGTGAAGGAAACGGTGCTGTCGGTGTAAGTTGTACCGCTAAAGGGCTGGAACGTAAACCTTGTAAGGCCGCTAGCGTTCCTGTAATAGACAAACGTATGAGGCATCGTGTTGTCATCTAGAAGCCCTCTAGCACCCCAACCAGCAGTTTCTTCCCACACACCACGACCGAAGTCACCGTTAGTTGTGGTGTTCTCAGCGTTAAACGTCAGGTAGTACGAGCTTTGATCTGAAGAGCCATCAGGCGCCACAAGAACCGTATAGCCCTCCCAGGAGGTCGAAGGAAGTTCTGTGATGCTGGT
>Ga0181355_1000951_pt1 | contig 12677 bp, 8 predicted proteins | sample Fa13VDMM15DN_FD_130099 | JGI IMG/M metagenome (GOLD analysis project Ga0181355, IMG submission 130099) | Freshwater viral communities from Lake Michigan, USA - Fa13.VD.MM15.D.N | ecosystem: Environmental > Aquatic > Freshwater > Lake | place: USA: Michigan | collected 2013-09-23 | reverse complement strand
TGTAATTACGGGGGTAACTTTTACCTTTAATAAAAACAATTAATTAATTATATTATATCATGTCAAAAGAAAAAACAATTACCCAAGAAGCTTGGGAAGTAAAAGATAGAACTTATCTATTAACCGGCGCTCATAGTCCGTTAACCTATACAGTCTCTTCAAGACACTCAAGAAGATTTCCATTACTATGGTTTGACCCTGAGGCTAAAGAGCAAAGAGAACTGAGATATGCAACTAACCAGAATTCTCCATTTATGGATGAACAAAAAGGTGAAGCAACTCTTGGTCATATTATGTTTTTAAACGGCGTATTAACAGTGCCAAAAGAAAAACAAAATTTACAAAAATTATTATCTTTATACCATCCAATGCTTAATAATAAATACCGTGAATTTAGTGCGGTTTTAAAGGCGACAAATGAATTGGATATTTTAGAATTACAAGTAGAAGCAATGTCTGCTGCATTAGCAATGGAGATTGATCAAGCCGAAGCGATTATACGTGTTGAGGTTGGATCTAAAGCGTCTAAGATGACTTCTAAGGAGATAAAAAGGGATTTACTGTTATTCGCTAGAAGCAATCCAAGTTTGTTCTTAGAACTAGCTAATGACGAAAATGTACAACTTCGTAACTTTGCTATTAAAGCATGTGAAGCAAACATTATTAAACTATCTCAAGATCAACGTGATTTTAAATGGGCAAGCAATGGTAAAAAGTTAATGACTGTACCATTTGATGAAAATCCATACTCAGCTATGGCTGCTTTCTTTAAAACAGACGAAGGGGTAGAAATATTCCAATCTATTGAGAAAAAATTTCAATAACACGTAATACTAATATATAGGTAGTTATTGTACATAGAGTACGGTAACTGCCTAAATATTATAATAAAAATACAAGATGGCTATAAACGTAGATACAGTTTACAAAACAGTTTTATTAATACTTAATAAAGAACAACGGGGTTATATGACTCCTGATGAATTTAATAAAACAGCAACTCAGGTTCAACTTGAAATATTTGAAGGATATTTTGATAGTCTAAACCAGCAACTACGTATACCTGATAACGATAGCGAATATGCTGATCGTGTAAAAAATATTGATGGTAAACTATCTATATTTAAAACTATAAGTAATTGTGGGTGGTTTGGCGACAATCAATTCTTATTACCAACTTCTTCTGGGGCAACTGTTTATACTAACCCAATAATAAACTCTGTTGCTGGGGTAATATCTTACCCGCTTACAAATCTAACAACTCAACAAATACAAACCGGTACAGTTACAGTTTATTTCGGGGGAGCTGGACAATCTTCTTCTGCGTATACAATTTCTGGTACTAATATAGTATTAACTTCTGTTCCCGGTCCTACTAGTTTTGAAATACTAGTTACCGTGACGGCAAATGATTTTTATAGACTAGGTACAGTTATTTACAATAGTGATATAGAAGTTCAAAGAATACAAAGGAACGATTTGTTGTATATTAATAGATCGCCTTTAACAAAACCCACAACGGCATATCCTTTATATATATACGAAGAAGATAAATTATATATTTATCCAACAACAATTAATGGCAGTATATCTGCGTCTTATGTTAGAAAACCTAAAGATGTTATGTGGAACTTTTCGGTTACCGCTCCTAATTATACATATACATACAATCCAAATACTTCGCAACAATTTGAACTATCTGTTGCAGAACAAACAGAAGTAATTTTAAGAATATTATTATATTCTGGAGTTATTGTTAAAGATCCTCAAATTATACAAGTTGCAGCACAACAAGTGCAAACAGAACAAATCAATTCAAAAAGCTAAATAAACTATGGCATTTCCTAATGGTGGTTTAATAACCGAAACTAATAGACAATATTATGCGGGTTCTCAAGGTTTTCAGGTAGAAGACCCTTTAGGGCAATTGTCATTCACATTTACATTTGACACCGATTTAGTGTTAGGTAGTTATAATCCTACTGATACAAACTATGCCTTAAATAACTTTAAACTATATCAAAGTTCCGATGGAATATTATTTACTGAAGTTATTACGGAATATGGTTTAAATAATAATATTATTTCATTCCCGCAATTATCGCCAATACCATATGGTGATGTTATTGTATGTCAATTGAAGATGATTGATGGTGGAGCATACGGAGACCGTGATGCTTTCGGAATGACCGTAGAAGAGAATTATGGTAGTTATGCTTATATAACATTAAATGATATTATAAATAACTTTATAGTAGCTTATGTTGGTAATGGCAAATTAATATCAGATGTTAAAAGAACTGATGTAATGTTCCATGCTAAACGCGGATTACAAGAATTTAGTTATGATACATTAAAAAGTATCAAATCTCAAGAATTAACAATACCACCTAGTTTAAGTTTAGCTATCCCTCAAGACTATGTTAACTATGTTAGAATGTCCTGGATAGATGCTCAAGGCGTAAAACATATTATACACCCAACAACGCTTACAAGCAATCCTACGCAAACACCAACTCAAGATAACCTAGGGGTACCTATTCAAAGTAATTTTGACGATAATATTGAAGGTACATCAATAACAGACGAACGTTGGAGATCACAAAATAATGGTATTATTGCAAATAATTTAAACTTTGTACAAGCATTAAATGGTGGTTATTATTGCGGTTATGGTAATGGTTACGGCTATTATGGCCAACGATACGGATTAGATCCACAATACGCAAATGTAAATGGTAGTTTTACTATAAACGAAAGAGAAGGTAAATTTTCATTCAGTAGCGATCTTGTTGGTTCATTAATTATATTAGAATATATATCAGATGGTTTAGCTTATGAGTTAGACACTAAGGTACCTAAGATGGCTGAAGAAGCAATGTATGCACATATATTACATTCAATTATATCAACTAGATCTAATCAGCCTGAATACTTAGTGCAACGACTTAAGAAAGAAAGTTTTGCTAAATTAAGAAATGCTAAAATAAGATTATCAAATATTAAGATTGAAGAGATCACTCAGGTAATGAGAGGTAAGTCTAAATGGATTAAACACTAAAATTAAATGGCTGAAGTAAAAAATAGTTTCTTAGCATCAAGAATGAATAAAGATCTAGATGATAGGCTTATTCCTAATGGTGAGTATAGAGACGCAAGAAACATATCGGTTGGTAGATCAGAAGATGATGATGTAGGAGCATTAGAAAATGTTTTAGGTAATAGTGAAATTAAAAAAGCTCCCCCAGCGGATGAGTTTCTTTTATTAAACCCAATACCATTAGAATCCGATAGGTCTTTAATTTGTATTGGTTATTTTATGGATAATACACATAATCGTATATATAGGTTTTTAACAAATTATACGGATCCTATTCCAATAGAAAATAATTACCCCACTGATATTAGTACAATGAAGATTACGGTATATGATTTTAATACCTTAATATATACTACTTTAGTAGATGGTTTGTTTTTAAATTTTTCAACAACTAATATAATTACCGGTGTAAATTTAGTAGAAAATTTATTATTTTGGACTGACAATAGGAATCAACCTAGAAAAATAAATATACAATCTGCATTAAATAATTCTGCCGATAGTCCAAGCCCTTATTATACTACGGAAACACAAATATCTGTAGCTAAATATGCGCCTGTTGATCCGATTTCTTTATACAAAAAAGTAATTGTAACGGTTATAAACGATCCTATACCAGGCCTTATATTTACATTAAATGATATAACTGGAGTTGAAGTAGGTATGACTGTAATATCCGCTAGTTCTGGTTCATGCGATTTTTTAACAATAACTAATATTACAGATGATAATATAACTGTATCTTCAGAAACCTTAGGTATAAAAATAGGCGATGAATTAACTTTGTTAATATCTACCATGACTGATCAGGCTGATAATCCAACTTGGCCTGGTGACCCTGACTTTTTAGAAGACAAATATGTTCGGTTTAGTTATAGATTTAGATATGATGATGGAGAATATTCCTTAATGGCTCCATTTACTCAAATAGCATTTATACCAAAACAAAAAGGATATTTTATATCTGGTGATGAAACAGCTGCTTATAGAAGTACTATAATAAGTTGGATGGAAAATAATGTTAATAATATTGAATTATTAATACCATTGCCTGACAAAGGAACAAATATATCTAACTCTTATAAAATAAGAGAATTAGATGTATTATATAAAGAATCAGATTCATTAGCGGTTAAAGTATTAGAAACCATACCCTTAAACGCATTGCTTACTAATGAGAATGTATATATATATACATATCAATCACAGAAACCATATAAAACATTAACCGAGGCTCAAACGATAAGGGTATATGATAAAACACCGGTTACAGCTAAAGCACAAGATGTTTCTGGTAATAGAATTATATATGGTAATTTTAGGGATAGCCACACGGCCCCTATAGCTATTGACTATAGCGTATCTGTTCAGGAAAAACAAAGTTTATATACTAATTTTATAGAATACCCAAATCATACTTTAAAACAAAATAGGAATTATCAGGTTGGGTTTGTTTTATCTGATAAATTCGGTAGACAATCTTCTGTTATATTATCAACAATAGATACATCAAACGTACCAACTGAAAGTTTTATATTTGGCGGTTCAACCGTATACTCTCCATATTATAATGACACAAACGCTCCAAATGTTAAATGCTGGAACGGGAATGCTTTACTGGTATTAATTAACAATGTTATATCATCCACAAAAAATACACAAACCGGTACACCTGGGTTATACGCGGAATCGTTAAGTGATGGTAGCGGATTTATTATAACCTCTGGGGTTGTAGATAATGCAGGTCCTTTTACTTATACTTTTGAAACTTTATCATTAGCGGAATATTTACCTAAAAAAGGAACTTACTTAAGGGGTGAATATACGGATTTTGTTGAAGTAATGGTATATGACGATACAATGGCCCCTGTGTATACAGTTACGTCAAATCAGGAAATAAGTACTATTTATAACTTATCCACCTTTGATCCGGATATTAAGTATGCGTATAATATAAATCCAACTGGATGGTATTCTTATAAAGTTGTTGTAAGACAACAAGAACAGGATTATTACAATGTATACTTACCGGGTATGCTAAACGGTTATCCTTCACATCAAACATACGGGTCTCAAGTAGTATATAACACGGGCACCGCTTCTTTACAAAATGGAATAAATACGTCTGAATTCCCTGTTACAGAGATTAATAAAACCGCTCATATAGTTTTATTAAATGACAATATAAATAAAATACCAAGGGATTTATCAGAAGTAGGTCCCGATCAAAGGCAATACCGTAGTAGTGTTGAAATATACGGAAGAGTTGAAAACACATCTAGTATACTTACTTTTGACAATTATGCCGTAGTGGTTTCGCCTACAACAACCAGTATACAATATAATGCAGGTTTAAATCCTTCTATAATTGCAGCAATTCCTGGAGACGCTATAACTTGCCTAGACGCAAACGTGTCTGGAGGATTGTGGTATAAAAATACAACTATTGTGTCTAATATAGTTGATACAATTACAAACATTGGAACTATTAAATTTACACCCGCTAATCCGATTAGTGTTGGTTATATTAATTTTGCAATAACGCAGGGTAATAATATACAATATTATCCATCTAAAAAATCGGATATAGCTTCAACAATAGCAAACGCTACAGATTTAAGTTTTTTCCAGAATACTGTAAACAACATAACCGGTTCTGCTGGGTTAAATTTATATCAATTAGACAATAGTCCATTAGTTGCAAGGATTTCAACTACTAATTCAATTGGAGTTGACGCTGATAATATGGTCCCTTATTTAAGTGTTTACGAAACAAAACCAACAACAACAGCATTGGATTTATTTTGGGAAACGGCAACCACTGGTTATATAGCTGACTTGAATGCAGACGTATTAACCGGTTTTGAAGGACCCTCTTTTCTGTCAAAATTTGATTTTTTATTTTATGAAAGTCAAGATCCAAATGGCGGAGGGAGTGGAACCGGGAGTGCTAATTCTCCATATATAACAGATATATTTGTGCCATTAAGTCCAGCGGGTGTTTCTATATACGATTTACCAGCGGTATTAACCGTTAAAGATTTAACAGGAGTTGATAGATCAATTAACTTTGAATTAGAAACTATACCTTTAACTGGTTATAGAGTAAAAATATTAGATAATTATTCGTTTGTATTTAAGAGCAATGCTAGTACAAAAGAAAATTATATATTTAAAATTGTATTTAACGATAATGGAATCGAATCTATATTATCATTTAATGGTAATTTAAGTAACGTAACACCCTATTTTGATTTAGATTGCGGAGACTACGATGTTACAATAAACCAAACAGACAACAGTATTGTTACTTTTACTGGAGGCAACGGAGCCTTTGGTGGTAGTAATGAAGAAACAAAATTTACGATTGCATACGGAAATGAATCGGGAGCATTTAGTTTAAATTCTAATACAGGAGAATTAACATTGTTAGATCACGCTATTCCCGGCGATATTACTTATAGTCTTTTAATAAAAATTACCGATGCCGTTTCTGAATCAAATCCGCTAGGTGATTTGTTTTTTGAATGCCCTGTAAATATAAGAGTTTTACCAGCTGTAACGCCTCCAAATTTTCATCGAATAATTTACGGTGATGCAAATAATGTATTGGAGGTTTTCAATAATCAATATGCGCTTTGTCCTGGCGCTACTGCGAATTGTTTTGAGGCTACTTCTTATGGGTTATACTATGTATCTCCTTATGTTTTTGGAACAGATGGTAGAGGCCCGTTTCCGACTGGTGGTCCATACGCGGTATTAAGACCAGGCGCGCCAAATGCGCCAGGTACGGATTCAAAATATTGGGTATCGCAAAATATAGAAAAAAGAATTTCCGGAGCAGTTCCCACCGGCCTGACAACAGGCGCATTAGAGTGGACCTTTACATTGAATACAAATAGTCAATTCCAATCATGCATCCCAAATGCAACATTATCTAATACAGCTGACTTCTTGATATATTATAGACCATTAAGTGTAAGTTCTACAAACGACCCTGCTTCTTGGCAAATAATTACAGATAATAACAATGTAAACCGTAATAATTCAGGCGCAATTATTGAAGATTGGGATTTAGCTAATGAAAATATATCATTAAAACTAAAGGTAATATCAGGAGCTTCTACTCCAACAGCAACTAATAAAGCTGATCAAACCATCTCGTTTATTACAGCCGGAGCGGGTCAATGGGCTGTTGCGGTAAGGTTTAAAGAAAAATCAAATTGTTACTCAAACTCTATTGGCTATGTAAGCTGTTCTGTAACAGATGCTAATTTCACTTATGCTACCCCAACATCACCCCCTGTTAGAAAAGTTCAAATATTTTCTACCGGATTACAGTCCGGCGGTTACCCAAGCGGAAAACCTTTTTCAACTCAAGATGCTAATAACGCTGGGGCTACTATTTCTAAAAACGTGCTTACGGAAGTAATAGCGTCAAATACTATAGAATTAATAAATATTAATAATACTATAGTTCCTGGGATGCAGGTTAACGATCCCGTAGGGCCAATAGGATTTGTTACTGAAATTAACGTTGATGATAATCCTAATAAAATAAAAATAAACAATACGGTATCAATACCAGCTGGTACTATTCTAAATTTTAGTTATACATTTAATGACAGCGTGGGAGCGGTTTATGCTCCTACCACACTAGCTACAGATGTAAGACAGTTCTATACTGATGCGGCTTTTTTAAATCCATGGAATCCGCCTATACCTGGTATGTTTTATAGGTTTCAACAACATGCATTATCTACCAATTATAATTACCAAACCGGATCTGTAAAAGATGCATTGCAACCACAAGTTACTAATCATCCTTTCTTTTCCGCTAGATTTAATGCCTCGGGACAAGTAGAAGGGGCTGTTGGATCAACATATTCTGTTCAAACGGGGTGGAAATATTTGACACCAACTCCTCCGCCTCAACAAGATTTATTAACTGGAAGAAACATAAGACAATTCCTAGGCCCTTAAAAACCGTAAAAAACAAGTGATTATTAATTATGAGTGCAACTTTAGAACTAAAATATTTCAATTCATTTTGGTTGAAAAAAATAAAAGCTATAACAGAGGTCAAGAATACTACCGCTATTATAGACGAAGCAACCACTAGTGGTAATGTTATACATATAACCGAAGCAAATATAAACATAGGGGTTGGACAAGAGGTGTTAAAAATAAATAACGATGTTATAAGCCCCGCCAATCCTCCTTTAGTTATAATAGCTATTAACGGTACTGATATAACTTTAAGTGAAGATATAATTGTTGCCACAACTGATATTATCACTTTTGGTACAATAGTGGATTTTACATATATACCAGCGGCATACGATGGATATCCTGGGGCAGAAGATTGGGATATAGAAGAAACCAGAATTAGAGGAGGATATAATAATACAAATGTTGATTTAGGTGTAAAAGCCTATATAGTAGAAGACAATTCAACACAACAGCATAGGGTAAACTCTTTAATATACTCAGGTGTCTATAATTCAAGAACAGGTGTAAATAATACTAATCAATTTTCAGCAGGTGAAGATATAACAAGGAGTTTAGACCCGGCAAATGGATCCATTCAAAAATTATATGCAGAAGATACAAACTTAACCATATTCCAAGAACATAAAGTAAGTAGAGCTTTAATTGATAAAGATGCTATTTATTCCGCGGAAGGACAGCCAATGACTACCTCTGGAAGGCAAGTAATAGGCCAGGTTCAAGCATATGCCGGCGAGTATGGCATTGCTACTAATCCAGAAAGTTTTGCTGTTTATGGGTATCGAAAATACTTTACGGATAGAAATCAAAACGTAATATTAAGATTATCTCAAGATGGTATTACAGAAATATCTGAATACGGAATGGTAGATTATTTTAGAGATAATTTAGCAGCGGTGGGTAATTCAGGTAAAGTAGTTGGCATGTGGGACATGCATAATAAACAATATGTAGTTTCATTACAACCGCCTTCTACGGAGGATTATTTTCAAACCTTAGCTTTTGATGAAGATTCAAAAGGATGGACTAGTTTCTTTGATTATAGTCCAGACCTTGGCGGTAGTTTGCTAAATTCTTTTTATACATTTAAAGAAGGAAATATTTGGAAACATTATTCCTCTACAGTAAAAAATAGTACTTTTTATAACATTACTTATCCATCAACAGTAAGTTTAGTATTGAATGCAAATCCGTCTTTAATAAAGAATTTTAATACTATAAATTATGAGGGGTCCTCAGGGTGGGAATTAGCTAGTTTTATAACAAACGAAGATTCTACTTTGCCAATTGGACAATCTATTAATATATATTCTTTAGCAGATATGGAAAATTCGCTTTTTGTTAATACATTTAAAAAGAAAGAAAATAAATATTTTGCAAATTTAATTAACAATACGGTTGGCGGAGTAGGTGAAGTGGTTTTTGGCAATTCAATGCTTGGGGCAAAAGGGTTTTATGCAACTATAAACATGGCGTTTAATAATGCTTCAAACTATACTTCTGAATCAGGCCAAACTATTTTACCTAATAGAACAAATAGAGCGGAATTATACGCGGTTTCATCAAATTACGTAGAATCATCATATTAAATAAAATCAAATGGAAGATAAACTTGAGATCAAAAAAGAGCATCGATTAATAAGTAAAGAGTTTATCAATAAGGTTGAAGCATTAGAAAACGCAATGTTATCTAGTCCAGATACAAGGATTGCAAAAGGCAATTCAGATATGTTTCCTTTAAAACATTCTTTTTCGGAAGGTGTATATATAAGAGAAATGTTTATGCAAAAAGGGGGATTAGTTATAGGTAAACTTTATAAAATTTCTCATACATGGTTTTTATTAAAAGGAGAACTAGAGGTTGCAACAGATGAAGGAACAGAACATTATACCGCTCCTTGTTATGTAAATGCTCCAGAAGGGACAAAAAGAGTGTTGCACGCTATAGAAGATGTGATATTCGTAAATGTATATCCTAATCCTGATAATATAACAGATATAGAACAATTAGAAGATATGTTAACATGCACATCTTATCAAAAATACGAAGAATATAAACTTTTAAAATAAACGCATATGTCAATGGTAGTAGTCGGCTGCATCGGAGCAGTCGGAAGTATAGCTAGTGGAATAATAGGAATGGGAGCGGCTAAATCAGCGGCTAGAGATGCTGCTAGAGAAAAAGCAAGATTAACAGCAGAATTAACTAGTTTAGAGAATAGTCGTCAAGCTATTATAAACCCATTTGAAACAACTAAAGATCTTTCTAGTATGTTAAGTAATCCTTTTGCTTCATTAGGTGTAGCTACAAAAGCATCTGAATTTGAAGCAGAACAAATTGATTTATCTTTAGCAAATACTTTAGATACATTAAAAGAAACCGGAGCAAGCGCAGGTGGTGCAACCGCTTTAGCTAATGCGGCATTAAAATCTAAGCAAGGCATCTCTGCTAATCTTGAACAACAAGAAGCACAGAATGAAAAACTAAGAGCACAGGGACAACAAGAATTGCAAACGCAAAAAATGGCAGAAGCTCAAAGAATTCAAGGAGCAGAAGCGGCTGGTAAACAATTTATGTTTAACGTTAGAGAAGAACGTGAAGTTGCGAAAATGAATAGGGTAGCCGGACAAATGGGTATTGCGGGGGCACAAGAACAACAAGCAAACGCAGACTATACAGGCGCTTTAACCGGTATGATCGGAGGGGTTACTTCTGCTGTGGGTTCCGCGGCAAAAGGAATGATGGGGGCTAACAGTGGTGGAATGACGCAAGACGAGAGAAATGCCATGGTTGATGCGCAAGAAGCGGCTGGATGGGAATAATAAATAAACAAATTAAAATATAAATGGGAGCATACGAAAATCCAGAAGCTTATATTGACACTCAATCAGGACAACATTATCGGAATTTGCAAAGTACAATCGCAAAAACCGTAACAGATATTGGAGAGAGTTACTATGCTAATCAAGCAGTACTAAAAAAAGAAAAGGAAGAAAATCAAAAAATGCTTAAAGCCAACGATATGAAGGCTCAAGAGTATAGTTTTTCTTTATATACTAGTTTGGCAAAATCAGGTGCTGGTGATACATCAGTTAATTGGGCTAAGACATTTGATCCATTAATAAACGAATCCGTTAAATTAAGAACTGGATTAATGAATGGTACTATACCAGATAAACAAGGTGCGGTTAGAAGATTAGCTCAAATACAGGCGTCTGTAGATGGCGTTACAACTAGTCTTGGTAATTTATCAGCAGCGGGCACAACATATAAGATAGCATTAGAAAAAGGCATAGGCGTAGAAGGAGGTTTATCTTCTTGGAATGATCCTAAAATAACGTCGGCATTAGATGTAATGACCCAAAGATTGCCTGGCAATAAAGAGCCGTTTTTTAAAGATAATAATCCTAATCAATTGATGTGGAGAATTACAAATGAAAAAGGAGCAATACTGCACGAATTTAATGCAGATGAATTAGACAAGATTTCCAGGAACCAAGGATTGGTTAAAACAGTGCCTAGTCAGATTGGAGCATTTGATTCTTTAAAAGTTAGTAATACAAATGTATTTGGAGTAATTCCGGCAAAAGTAGGAGATAAAGAAGCCCCTGTTCCTAACGGAAGAGTAACGGATGGTTTTCTTGTTACAGGCGAAGACGGAAAGCCATTGGCTAAAGAAGTAGTGATTTCAAAAATAGGTAATAAAACAACATCTAAATTAGTATACGAAGTTGATGCTACAAAGATAGGCGCAACATTAGGAGCAGGATTACAATCACAAGCTGAAGGAATGTTAGCTGATCAATCTTCTGCTATAGACTTTTATAACGATGTTATTAGTGATGATAAAGGTTTATATAAAGGTACCGGATTTAATTTTGATCCAAGAAAACCTTTAGATGACGCAGGCAAAAAGAAGTTTGTTGAAGATTATAAAAATTATTTTGTTCAAACGCAAATACCTAAAACACAAGATGTATTAAAAGAGGATTCTAGTGTGGTAACAAATACTGTGGTAACAAAACCTGAAAAGGAAGCTAAAGGCAAAGGAACAACCGGCGGAAAAACCACAGCGGCTGAAAAAAGTCAAAATGCTTTAAACGCTAGAATAAAAGAAGTTATTGACACGGGTGAGGGTGGAGTTGTTAAAGGTGGATATACCCTTATGAAAATGAATGGAAGATGGGGCGTGTATGACAAAGATGGATTGCCAAAACCAGGTACTGAAAATATAACAAATCCAACAATATTATCCACGCACATTGGAGGTACATTAAAAAGAAAACAAAAAAAAGGAGTTCAATTACCATAATTAATAAAATAGAATAAACATGCCTATATACACTTATAATGGAGCAACATTTTCAGAAGAAGACGTAATTGCTAAAGCAGAAGAAAAAGGGTTAGACTTAGACTCTTATATTAATAAATTTGGTATTAAGAAAGAAGAAGATAAAGTTACTGAAGAGCCGGGAAAGCCAAAACCTGTTGCAAAAAAGGATGCGGTTGCAACAGCAAAAAGTACGGTGTCCAAATCGGCAAAATCTTCGCCGGAATTACAATCTA
>Ga0181355_1000945_pt1 | contig 12721 bp, 14 predicted proteins | sample Fa13VDMM15DN_FD_130099 | JGI IMG/M metagenome (GOLD analysis project Ga0181355, IMG submission 130099) | Freshwater viral communities from Lake Michigan, USA - Fa13.VD.MM15.D.N | ecosystem: Environmental > Aquatic > Freshwater > Lake | place: USA: Michigan | collected 2013-09-23 | reverse complement strand
TTTCACAAGTACTGAAGATTTGTACAATTCCAAAAATTCTGGATATTCTTCATCAGAAATATAATAAGAACCGCCACATATACCATTCTCTTGGTCAGGAATTCTAGTATTTGTGATGATATTGTGCTTTGATTTATCGTACTTGTGTTGTTTAAGAAATTTCTGTAGAGCAGTCATACTATATATATAATATATAAAGATATTATATCTATATCAATTTTTATATAATTTAATATTCCTAAATATTATATTTCAATTTTTTAGAGTTTTTTGGGATTTTAAATTTGCTAAATACCAATCTGGAGGATTTTCAGTATCTATGGTATATAGTTCCCGTTTGGATTTTTTATATTGTTGAATACGTTCTCTATTTTTGTAATACCACTCACGTTTATATTCACTTGGATCGTAGCGGATATGTGTATTTAGATTTGCTTGTAATTCATTAATCCAATATTGTTCTCTATCTAAAATGTCTTGTTTTGATTTTGCTAAATACTTTTCAACAACTTCCATCTTCCAATTATCCCAACCTCCATTATCATTTATTACATTATAAAGAAACATATCCTTTTTGTTACTTTGGTTTTTGTGTGCATATCTACGGCGAATTAAATCAGAAGTTTGTCCAACATATATATCTTTACAGTTTTCATCTTTACAACTAATTTTATAAATTATACTATTTTCGTAGTTTATGTTGTGCTTCGGCATAATATGTTATATATATATTATAATATATTGTTTCTATATCAATTTAAATATTAATCCAAAATGTCGATATTGCATTTTCCATAAAATTGATATCCCTTTTTTGAAACTGTACAGGAGCACACCATATCAGCAGTTCTATATATAATACAATGAATACCAATACTGAAACAGAAATTAGATATATCTATGTTGTTAAATGTTTTAGTAGTAGAAGACATAAAGTTTCAAATACTGATATGTATTTTGAATACCCAATAGATGTAGAATGGGCTTTTCAATGTAGATGTATTTGCAAAGATTGTGAAAGATATGAAGTTCATTATATAAAAGTGCATAAAAATAGCCAAGAATATGAATCAGCAGTTGGTAATTCAAATAAAGCAAGAGAAAATAGAATGAGTGAACTTATGGACGAACTTATTCCACGTTCTTGATATAACTATTCGATACACTACTACTAGAGCCCATCTCCTTCATATCCTTTGCTAATTCCTGATTTACTTTAATTGTATCACCATATCTATTTGTAATATATGCTTTTCGGAAACCGTTAACTCCGATATTTTTTTTTCCTTCAAATATCTTGTTGATTCTCTGATTCAAGGTAATAGAATCAAGGCTCTTTCCTCGGCTGTCAATTAATAGGAATTCATTTGTATTTACTTCAACCCACTTTTTTAGTATGTTCATAAGTTGTATCGGAATTGCTAACGATTCCTGACCGTGGCTGCGGACAGTTTTAAACTTATTAAATACGAAACGTTTGTTCTTGTAATCGATATAGTTATCAGTATTATTATTTATATTCCCGTGGATTTTCATAGCAGTGAAATCGAGCGCTCTTCTAGGTGCAACAAGTTGTCCTCCATATAAATTCAAAATAATATACGATTGGAGGCGTTGTAAATCTTGTGGCGATTTATTCGCCTTCTTGTAAATATAAATAGATTCGTGTTTTAATTCATCGAGCCTCTCTCTGATAGCATCTTGAGTCAGCCAATTAGCACGCTGTTTATCAGTAAGTTCCTGCTTGTCGGTTTCGGCTTCCTTTGTCTTTATATCCTTCAACATCATATTTCTGTAGGCTTCATCTTTATCTGTGCAAACAACAATTGCTGCAAGCATAGTGGAGCGACCTTTCGGTTTCAGTTCATTCTTTAAGTAGTTAATAATTTCATCTTTGTGTGATAATAATTTATCAGTATCAATTTCTTTATCATCTGGGAACACCTGCTTGAAAAGCCTGCGGATAAGTGAGGTATAAGTATTAATAGAACTCTGCGAAAGATTGGGTCTTTTTTCTCTAATAAATTCTGCTAAAGTCATAGAAGTTGTTTTATAAATTTACTAAAGATAATTTTTTGGAGAAATAAATACAAAAAACTATCTATTTGGATTTTCAATATCCGCCCATAATTCATTATATCGCTTCTCTGCTTCCTTCAAACTCTTACGTATGAAGGTCAGCCGTTTCTTCAATTCATTTTCTTCCTTCATAAAAAAATAGATATCATCTAAAGTTTGAGCCCTCAGAATTTGCAATAAATCGCAATCCAAACAAAATTTCATCGTATTATTTTCTACAGGTGTTGAACAATATACACACGCCATTTATAATTTGTATGGAGAATATTTTTAAACTTTAAACCATAAATCTATCTTTCAACGAAGTATAAAGATGTGCATCTATTAATCCTAATTTTGGAGCGGTATTTACAAACCTACCCTGATGACGCTGTGTTAATCCAAGTACAGAAACGGGGTCATTCCAAGTGCGAACATCTGTTTGATTCTTTGGAATACTTTTGAAGGCATCAGTAAAAGCAATGGCTTTATTATGTGTGACTATCTTACCGTGTGCACCAGAGCGTTCTGCTAGTGCGCCACCTAAACTGTTACCAAATACTTCAGCAGGTTTACCATATTTGGCTTCTACTTTTTTGGTAAGTTCTTTGGCTTGCTGCACACGTGGGGCGTATCTTCCGAGCCCTAATCCGATTAATGGGTCGTCCCGTAAGAAATCCAAAATATGCTTTGAACCACGAAACGTGATGTGTGGTTTACCCATCGCATCAGTAAATACTTTACTATTCATATTCGATAAACTAGAATCCAACTTATAACCTGCTTTTTCCAATGTATTTTTAGCAACACTAGTAGGCTCGTACGATGCTTGCAATAAAGTCTTAAGATTATCTTTTTCAGAGTAGCCGTTCATATAAATTATATGAACATATTATAAATGGCTAACAATTTTATACAAGATTCAAAAACCTACTGTTTATCGACACGAGGTAGCGATGCTACAGTACTAAATCAAGATACTAATTTTAAATCATATGTAGCATTTGATATACCAGATTTTTTAACACCTGACGATTCTATCGCATATGTGCAAGTATCGATACCATACATAGTTATACCAGTTTCATTCTTTCAAATAAATGAAACGAATAATATGTTGGAAGTAATCGAAAATGGCGCAACACAAAAATATTATTTTGAATACGGAAATTACAATGCCCAAGAATTTATGACGGATTTTAAGGCGATTCTACCAGCCAGATTTAGTATTTCAATTGATTTAGTCAATTCGAAATTCAAAGTTACAAATACAACATACGATTTCACATTTACAAGTAATTCAACTATTGATTATATTATGGGATTTAGTGAATCAATAACATCAACAGGATTAATTCTATTTATGTCCCGTGTTTATAATTTCTTACCGATTCCACGAATACTGTTGCATTGTCCAGAATTGGGTAATGGAAGTAATAACCAAAATGCAGATATACTTTTAGCCATACCAAATAATTCTAGATTGAATTCGCAGATAGTTTATAACGCACCGCAGATTCTTACTTTAGTAAAAACTGAACAGATTTCACGAATAACATTTAAGCTGACTGATGAGGGAGGAAATCCGATTAATTTTAACGGCGTTGCATCTTTCTGGTCGGTTCAATTGGATATCTACAGAAAATGGATTCCACGTCCAGAAACCTTCGGCAGTTTAGTCAAAACAAATAATCAAACAGTAGTACAAAAAGCCATTAAAGAAGCATTGGTTCAAAAATAATTTGTCATCGTATAATATAAATGGCTCTTCCTATTCAATATGCTGTCCCTGAGTTAATGAAACTTTCTGACCTTGACTCAGCACTCCCTGAGGGGGTGTCGTCTCGTGTCGTCAGAGTCGTACCCAGTAATTTAAGTTCAATAGTATCTCCTACCTTCACTGCTCCTGGAAGAAATTTAGTTCTTGCTGATACTGCATTCCCGTCACAAAATATCCAGTTTGATATTCCTTGTCTTGCTGGATCTTGGATTGATACCAGACAGAGCACTATTTCTTTCCGTGTTAACTACGAAATTGTTAATGTTGGAAACACTTACAGAGTTGGTGCTACTCCTTACCTTCGTGCTGGGGCTTTCTCATTTTTTGATGGTCTCCAAGTTCTTTCTCCTCAGGGCTCAGTTCTTGAATCGATTTCTGAACTCGGTTTAGTTTACAATGCTCTTACGCAGTTAACTATGTCAAATTCTGAGCGTGATGGTAATGCTCTTCAATACGGATTTTACGCAGGTGCAGGAGATTCAATTATTCGTGGTCACGACATCCCAGTATTCGGCACGAATGCTGCTGATTTAGCCGCACTCAATAACGTCACATTTTCTTATTCTTATCCTCTTCTTTCTTCCGTTATAGGTACTGCTGCTTCAAAGGCTTTCCCTATCGGCGCTATCCCCAAGTTACAATTAATTATGACTACAACAAATATCTTACCTATTACGCTCTCAACTTTTGACCAAGCCATTGCCGCTTCCGCCACTTTCAGAATTACCATCAGTGATATTATGCTCAATCTTGAATATATCACTCTTCCTCCTTCTGCTACTCAGATGATAGAATCTGCACTCCACGATGGTAAGTATTATTTACAAGGAAATACCTGGAGAGTCGCAGCATCTACGCTCTCGGCTGGTGTCACTGGATTCAATTCCATCATAGCAGGTGTTCGTGGTTCTTCTGTCAAATCTGTTCTTTATTCTTTCCAAGAATTAGTTGCTGCAAGATGCCCTAATGGAAAGTACGATTCCAAGAATCCTATTGCCCAGACCATCGCCTTCAATGCTAACTCCATCAGATATCCTCAGATTCCTATTGAAGCCCTTCTTCACCCTGCCCGTGTTATGACTGATTTACAGCGTGCTGTTGGTTCGTTTAATTCACCCAACCTTAAGAACGCTGCTCTTCCTGAACGTTTCTGCAGATTATCAACTGGAGGTACTGCTCAGTCACTTATTGGTAACCCTAACACACAGGATTTTTACTACACTGTGCAAGCGGCTGTTGTCGGTGCGGGTGAAAATACTGGTCAATCTTGTTTCTTCTTTGGTCAGGATTTAGAATCAGTAAATTCTATCGGTATCCTCTCTGGTGTTAACCTAAACAGCAGCCAAGCCTTCCTTGAACTCAACATAGCATCAGCAGTAACAAATGCCCACACTATCTACTCGATGGCTTGTTTAGATTCGATTGTAATTATTGATGCTAGAACAGGACAGTGCGATGTCCGTGTTTAAATCCAAAAGATTTAAATATCAATAAATAATATATGGATTACTGCATTTCAATCCCTTCATATAAACGTTCTACTATTTGTAATAATAAAACGTTAACTACGCTTCATAAACTTGGTATTCCAAAATCGAAAATCAATGTATTTATTGTTGAAGAAGATTTAGAGAATTATGAAAAAGATTTGAATCCTGATTATTATAACGAAATTATTATTGGCGTTAAAGGAATAACACACCAACGTCAGTTCATTTATGAATACTATCCTGCTGGAACTCATTTGGTAAGTTTGGATGATGATGTGGAAAGTCTGGATTTATCTATGACCGAATACACTTCAGCAGATGATTTTTTTCTGAAAGCCTTTTCTTTATGCATAGATGAGAACTGTTTTATATGGGGTGTGTATCCAGTATACAATCCATTCTTCAGACAACATAGAACTCATATTACCACAAATCTGAATTATATTATTGCTGCATTTTACGGAATGATTATCAGACCACCATCTGATGATTTAAAACTGACAATTACTATGGACGGAAATAAGGAGGACATCGAACGCAGTATTCTGTATTATTTGAAAGATGGAAAAACCCTCCGATTTAATCGTGTCGGTTTCAAAACAAAATATTACGGAAGCGATGGCGGAGGATTAGGTATCTTCAAAGACAGACTTGAACTAATGAAAACAAATACAATTGCAATTAATAATCAATATCCAGATATTACCAAAATAAAGATTCGCAAGAATGGTATGTATGAAATAGTATTCAAACAAAAGCGCGTACTTCCTTCATCGATTCCTATTGAAATACCAGAACCAGATGAATCAGACACACCAATCTATTTACCTGAATTAGAGAACCCAGATGATTACTTGGAAGTATACAATTTATTGAATGAAAAAACAATTACAAAACAAACAGGGTCTTCATCTAGGGCTAGAACATTTGGCGATTACCGTTCTATCGTATTAGGATATATCAAAGGTAGGGCTACTAAAAAATACAACTTATCATTTGAAACAAGAAGACGACCAAAATTATATGAAGCAGTTGTGGAATTTGGAAAGAAGATATGTCCATTTGAATTTGAAACTATACAAATAAATCATAATGTAGTATGTCCACGTCATATTGATGGTGGTAATGTTGGAAAGAGTCTGATAGTATCTATCGGAGATTACGAAGGGTGTGACCTTGTAGTTGAACCATTCGGAACTTATAATACAAACTGTCGACCTCTTATCTTTGATGGTAATAAATTTTATCATTACAATACACCTCTGATAAAAGGAGATAAGTACTCGCTGGTATTTTATACAAATCCATACAAATAACAATATATCACCATATTATAAAGCATATAATATGATAAGGGTTAAACATAATGAAGTCCCAAATTTGAAACGTCCGAAATTTAGTGTAGATGGAAAACTAGATGCAAAACTAGATGCATTCCCGCTAACAAGTCTGATGAACAAATCTACATTCACGTGCTTTCTTGGTAGGGCAGGTAGCGGTAAGACTAGTCTCCTTACATCATTCTTAAAAACACCTGCTATGTTTCACAGAGTATATCATCAGATATTTGTATTTATGCCTGCAGGATCTCGCTCATCAATGAAAGATAATTTCTTTGAAAAACATATTGCACCAAATCAATTGTATGACGAACTGACATTGAAAAATTTAGAAGACTGTTATGAAAAAGTGCAGAAAGCAGCAGAAGACGATGAAACAAGTTTAGTCATATTCGACGATGTACAGAAAGCATTACGTGATACTCAAATCTGCAAGCTATTTTTATCTATGGTGAACAATCGCAGACACGGGAAGTTATCTATGTGGCTAGCCTGTCAAAATTATAAGAGTATAGTTCCATCAGTTCGAAATGGATTAACAGATATATTCGTATTCAAAATAAACAAGGTAGAAATGGAAACAATATATGATGAGCACGTAGAGCAACACCAAGATAAGTTTATGAATATATTGAAATACTGTTTTAGAGAGCCTCACAGTTTTATGTACATTAATACAGGAAGCCAACGGATATTCAGCAATTGGGACGAATTACTTTTGGAAGATGATGAGGATAAATAATATCTACATTAAATATATAATGCTCGGACATAAAGGCAAACCCTCTGGAAAGTTCGGTCAAAAGAACGTACCTCAATTCTCACTAGTTGGTGGATTACATAAGAGTAACGAAATGAACGATAAGAAATCAATCAAAGAAATGGTAGCGAAAGCAAATAAATATGGTGCGCTTGAGAAGAAATAATTTTAGTCAATAATATCTGTCAATACATATATATGGCGAGAAAACAGAAGCAAAGACAGAAACCAAAACCGACTCATAATGTACATAGACAACATCAGACTCAGAATGTGGTAGTTAACATTCAAGATAAGAAGGCAAAGAAGAGAAAACCAAACCGTAAGAAAGGAACATCGCCGCCACCACTAGTACTTGGTCTTCCGAAAGTACCACCAATTGTTGTACAGTATACAGAGCCCGCATCATTAGGACAGCCACCTCCACCTAAATCTGCAGCAGTACTTGCAGCAGAACCAGTAAAAGCAAAAGTATTTAATGAACCAAGAAAAGTATTACAAGAACCTGATTGGGTGCAGCCAGTTGCGAAAGCACCAGTACCACTTAGTGCAAAAGGATTAGGTGCAGAATCAGTGCGACCTTCAAGTGATGTGTTAAGAAGAGCACCTCCTTCACTTGCTGAAATAATTGGACGACAAGAAAGAGCAGCAGATGTACCACAGTATCAAGCGCCTATCTCACGAGCATCATCGGGTGGAGGTGCATCAAGACCAAGGTCATCAGGATTAGAAGTAGACATCGAGAGATTGGCTGCTGGAGATTATGGTGAAACGGCTGGTGGAAGAAAACGTAGTGGACCTACGAGTGCACAAAAAAAGATATTAGAAAAATCTGGATTCTCAGGTCCACCTTGGAAATAAGAAAGTAAAAGTTAAATAATAAATTAATAAAAGGATATAGAATTAATCTTTTAACTATATATTAAGATAAAATATAGTTAAAACTCGATAAAATAAGCCAAAAAAGCATTTAAATATAAAATAATTATAATTATTTTAGTTTTAAGTCCTTATTTGAACATAAATAACTAAAATTTAACTATATTTTAGTTATTTATCGACATAAATTCAAGATTCTTTTAACTTTTACTTATTCCTTCACCACAAAAGTCTATCAGCGAAATATCCTGGAGAATTTTTTATCTTGGAGTCCTTATGGTGTCGCGCTTTGTATAACTCTCTACGTTTATCTGCGAATGCTTTACCCTGAGTTTTTTGATATGTCGGATAATCTCCCATACCAAGTGCACCTATAGATGCGATTTTATTTCCTTCTCTAAATACATCTATCTTCTTACCTTTTCGTGTAGATGGTTTTACTTGGACACCCAGTTTCTTTGCTTGGGCTTTGGTGTAAGGAGTTATATCATACATACAATATATTCATATTTTTATTTCGGCTGGTTTATTTGCTGGTGTTAACCGCAAAGATGAACCTGAATGTTCATCATCACTTCCACCTCCACTTCCTATATCATCTAACCTTATTACACGATGAACCTTGAAGAGTCCACCGCAGAAAGATAACTCGTCGATGTTTGCTTTCAAGCAAGACTTTATAGCCAACACTATTATCGCACTGCCTGAACTGATAAGGAAAGTCCAGAATACTTCAGTCAGCATATACATATAAGTCTAAAATAATCTATCGATGAAGCGTTGCATTTCATCTGTTGTTTCTATGGTTTCGTGTTGGAGTGTATCTAACCACGTCTCGTGTTTATCGTGAATCTTTTGCAAGTAAGCTGAAGAAATATCTTCTTCACCTTCTCTGTTTCTTTCTTTGATTCGCTCCATACATTCAGTTGGTGTTGAACGCAGATAAACAATTTTATCAACAGGCATCATCAGTCCGTTCACCATATATTTTAAGATTGAGAATTCAGCCTCTCCGATTATTTTATCATCATAAAGCATCTGACCAAATATCATTATATTCGAAATAGGACTGCGTTCAATAATGATGGTATCTTTCTTTCCCATCTTTTGTAACTGTCCCATCATATTATATGTAATAGTTAAGAAGGTGAGAATCTGAAATGCGAATCCATATTTGGATTTGTTTTCATAAAATAATTGAAAGATAGATTTATCGCCATCTTTTATTTCATTCCATATGTCTAAAGATTCTGGAATAATTATTATATGTTTATTGTTTTCCTGAATAACACGTTCTTGAATTTTTTGAAGAAGCGTTGATTTACCAGCACCAATATTTCCTTCGATTGAAATTATAGGCATTATAATTTATACATATATTTATTTATACAATGGGTACACTAAATTCAAATGTGAAATTCTGGCTTACTAATGTAGTAAAACCAAATGCCGAACCCCATATACTGCTTGCTGATGATGATGCTAATATTGCTATTACTCTTGTTGAACTTACAGCATAAATATCCATTATATTAATATTCCAATTTGCGGCAGCATTCGGTCTAATATATCCCCTGCCGATTTGTGTACCTGTTACTCCATTCGTAGTTGTGGTGGCTTGTAATACTATATCTGTATTAGCATCTATTGTTGGTACTAATGCTGCCGCTACCGTATTTGATATTGTATAACTATTTGGTAGTAGTAATTGGTATGCTCCACCTCCAATTGCTGCTCCCGTAGTTGGTGTTCCGTGAACTATCATCACTTTACAAGTTAATTGTTTTCCTATTACTTGGTAGATATATTGTGCTGCTCCTCCCGTGGTTTGAAATGTTGGATTTGAAACTGACCCTGTTATAAATGCACCGATAGAAGCCACGTTAAAAGTTGAAAGTGCAGAAGTCCAAGGTATATATAGAAAAGAATTTCCAAATAAAGATAATGATGTATTTATTGTTGCGGCAGTTATAGTTGGGGTATTTATTGTTGGAGCAGTCAAGGTTTTATTTGTGAGAGTCTGTGCTAAATTCAATGTGCAGAATGTATCATCTGTTGCTGTAATTACTGGAAGATATATATTTTTGTTTTTAACAAATGTTGTTATTTGTCCTCCATTATAAAAGTTATATGTGGTTGGTTGAAAATAGGTTATTGTTATTGGGGCTGATAATGAAAATGTTAAAGAGTTATAAAGCGAGAACGATATTGGAGTATACGATTTATATGATGCGCCAGTATATTTGAAATCATTTGTAGGATTTAAAAATGAGAAAGTCTGTTCTTGTTTACAGGCATAGTTAGACATTGTATATGCAGATGTGTTATTAACAGTAGGCGCGTATACTTGGAATGTATCTCTCCTGTATATATTTACTGCTGAACCAGTTATAAATGCAATATCTAACGACCCTATGAATGTTTGTGTCCAATATTTATTCTTTAATGTCACTCCGTAATAAGTTCCAATAGCATCTGTATAAGTTGTTACTGTTGCAACTACTGCTCCAGTGGTATATGTTGTATATTGATAGAAATCGATGAAATCATTTACTGCTATATTCGCTACACCTGAAGTTAATTTTTGTACATATATTGTTGTTTTTGTAGAAGTCGCTCTTGATTGTGCAACTAGAGAATATGTTTTTATATTAGGGGAACTGTTATATGCTGGGTCAGCATTCGAACTATTTAAGGTTGGTAGATTATAAGTAAAATCTGCTATTGGAGAAGAGAACCACGCATTTTTCAATTGGTTACTTGAAGAATCTGTGAGTTCTACAATAGACCCTATTGCTAATGCATTTATTGCGGTTCTATCTGCATCTGTAATATTCAGAAATAAAATACCGCTACTTGATACATATCCATTTACTGATTTTACAACTGGGGTATTTGTAACCAGACTCTGATTTTTGTAATCAATAGTTGCTCTTGAATAACCTCCTACTGCTGTTCCTGTAACAAATCCACCATTGCTATATGCTGTTACATCTGCATTGTATGCATAAGAATTTACTGCTGATGGTGCATATTGATAATATAAATAATTCGTTGCTCCTGATTTTAATATGCGTCCATACACTGTTGTTGGTGTTAATGCAGGTATCTGTGAATTTGCTATTGTTAAATCGCATCCACTAGATGCTGATATATATGCTCCATATTTCGATGATTCAGTTGTTGTATTCAGAAAACTATTATTCGTTAATACTCCTGCTGATACATCATATATTATTTTTGTGGAACTAATTGGATAAACTCTTCTTCCAGTTGCATATGCTGCTGTCTGTAAGCTTGGAGTTGTAATTGCTATATACTGATGGTATGTATCTGTTGTACTTCCGATTGTTCTTGAAATAGAATCCACGTTTGCTCCACTGAAATAGGTAGTTGCTGATACTGGTACTTTTGTTACAAAATATCTTGTTGTTCCATCGTTTAATATTATTCCTGAAACGTCTGTAATCGCAGTCAGGGTTTGTGTCGCAGTCATAGTGATTGTTTTTGTTGTTGCATTTATTGCAGACGAAAAGGGTGTTGTTAAACTAAGTCCTCCGCCTGTTATAAATTGTCCTGCGACTATCCCAGTATAATTTGCGTCTGGTGCTAATTGAATTGTATTAGCCCCTGATATATATCCTACTCTTGTAAATGCTGGTGTCACTGGTGTAATAGAATTACAAGTTACAATTTTATTAACTGTATCTACTGCTATTATTCTTGACCCAGGAAAATGTCCTAAGAAATCTCCGATTACTGGTGTTACTGCTGTCGTATAATAGAACTGTGTTGAATTTAATGCTACTCCGTTAAATGCTACCGATGTTGATAGTGATGGTGCTCCTCCTGCAAATGAAATATTATATGTTTGTGGTGATGAAAGACTACCAACCCTACTTGGATTCGAACCAAATCCTGTTCCTTGTAAAAATCGGTTTGTTATTAAAGTTGTTCCTAATTCTGCTACAATAAATGGTCCTGTTTTAATATATCCATTAAATGTTGTAAATGCTGATTCTACCAATGTAGTACTAGAAATATCACACACATAAGAAGTATGTGCTTTGATTCTATTATTAACAGCAGGTATTCCCGCTCCTTCAACGAATTTATTTACTGCTAGTAGGGTGTTAGTATTTGTATTTATTTGTGAACCTGCTGCTGGAATATATCCCTCAACTACATTAAACCCTCCCAGACTACTTAATGTTCCATTATTAAAAGTAATTGTATTATCTGTAGCATTAAATGCTGACACTGTAGTTCCTTGTGTAAAATCATTATCTAATTGACTATTTCTAATAAACTGACCAACTGCTACTGATGTAGTAAATACTACATTTAATTGTGTAGAAGTTTTTGCATATCCTGTTACTGTTGCTGCTATCGTAGTAGGTGTATTTGTTGCTCC
>Ga0181355_1000944_pt1 | contig 12726 bp, 17 predicted proteins | sample Fa13VDMM15DN_FD_130099 | JGI IMG/M metagenome (GOLD analysis project Ga0181355, IMG submission 130099) | Freshwater viral communities from Lake Michigan, USA - Fa13.VD.MM15.D.N | ecosystem: Environmental > Aquatic > Freshwater > Lake | place: USA: Michigan | collected 2013-09-23 | reverse complement strand
TGATTGATGCCGTGCCCGTTAAGTTAGTGACTGTGCCAGAGCTTGGTGTGCCAAGTGGCCCGCTATCATTTAACATGCGCACCCACGCGCCTGCGTGAGCAAAATACATCGCCCCATCTGCATGAGAGTGGGCTACAGCACCGTGGTAGGTAGTGGCACTAGGAAACGCAGCTTGGTTGGCGTAATAAAAAGGGATAACGCTACTGACACCAGGCGCAGTAATTGCACCATCGTCAGCAATGGTGACAAGCGAGTTTTGAATTAACTTGCCTGTTGTTAAATCAAAACGTGCAATAGCATTGTCTGTAGCAGAGGCAGGCCCCGCCACATCGCCGCTTGCGTTTGTTGCCCAAGAAGGAATACCGGATGTCACAGTCAACACTTGACCAGCCGTGCCAATAGCTAATTTAGACAAAGCCGTAGTTGTTGAGGCATATAGAACATCGCCCACCACATACGAACTTTGACCCGTACCGCCATTGACCGCTGCCAACGTACCGGCAAGCGTAATCGTACCCGAGCCCGTAATCGGCCCACCGGAAGTGGTTAACCCTGTCGTGCCACCTGAAACATCAACGCTTGTGACCGTACCCACGCCCGCTACAGATTGCCAAGTTGGTGCTGACGCACCGTTAGAGGTCAACACTTGACCATTGGTACCAGTTGCACCGGCTAACGACAAAGTCGAGTTAATGCGTAGAGTTGTGACTGTAGCAGCAGCGGCGGTAGTACCGCCAAGAATTAAGCTGTTGGCTGTACCGCCGGTAATAGCCACGGCGGTAGCGTTTTGAGTAGACATCGTACCCAAACCGGTAATGTCGGTGTTGGGGATGGTGGAAGACGCCGTCATGGCTGCTGTGCCGTTGCCCTTGACGTAACCCGTCAAAGTTACAGCACCCGTGCCGCCGTAAGGCACCGTAATGGTCGAACCATTCCAAGCACCGGCAAGCACCGCACCGGTCAGCGTAATGTTACGGAAGGTCGCATCGCCCGAGGCGTCTTTAACCGACATTGTGCCGGTAGCGGCGGGCACGGCAATTGTAAAATTACCGGACGCATCATCAGACGACAACGTAGTCGTGCCGCCTAGTGTACTGGCATCAAAAATTAAGCGGCTCATGGCAATCCTCTATTCGTAGACAACAGTTGCAGAAACCGTACCGCTAATCACCACGTTTAAGCCGTTATTAAAAAAGCTGCCGTCGTAATTACCCATTGGATAGTAGGTAGCCGCAACTGGCGTAAAAACACCAAACATTGTGGTTGCGGTGCCGGTCTGCACGTCATAAATGGTGATTGTGGGTGTGGCCGAGGCAGCACTTACAAAGATGCCCTTTATCTTGCCTTGGCCAACTTTGATCTGTTTAGACGCCGTGATGTAGGTGTAATTTGCCATGATATGCCTTACGAAAGAAATTTCAATTTATAAATCGTTCTTAAATATAACCCTATGATTTCATCAATCAAATTCTGTAAAGCCGAGTCATCTTTTCCACAAACTTCGTAGCGATATTTTTCAATATCTTTAAGTTGGTCTTCCAAAAACTCGGTAACATTAGCCGTCTTCTTAGATGACTGCAAAGTGATTGCACCAATCATGCCGTTGCGACCTTGGTAGGCTTCGGCAAAATTGTCAGTCAAACCAATGATGTTTTCATAGAACTTTTGCAACGCTTTGTGCTTGGAATAGCTGCGTGTATTTAGATGTACGCTGTGCGTGACATCGCGCGCTAGGAAAAACAACCCTACGAAATCATTGCACTTCATTGTGGTTGCTCCATCATTGGAGGTTGCATCTGGTCAGGTGGTGGCTGCATACCTTCAGGTGGCATCATGCCCTGATCCATAGGTGGCTGCATCATGTCTTGCTCCATAGGCGGCATCTCAAACTGCTGGCGCTGCGGTGCGCCGCCAATTAAGTCACCCGTATCCATTGCGGCTGCAACCGTACCCATCACAATGTCTTGGATTTGCTCAAATGTCATGCCCGCTTGAACGGCTGAGATACGCTTGGTTTCAGCATCAAAGGCTTTGATCTGCGCCTCATAGTCTTTGCGCTCAGACTCTTGGACTTCCATAGACTTAGCCACGTTTTGCAGCATGGTGTGCATCTGCTCCATCTCTTTAGCCATTGCTTGCATCTGCTGCTCGGCGGCTTGCAAGGCGGGGTCTTTGTCACCGTCATCCATGAGTTTTGGATCAATGGTCTTGGCAAAGCGTTTAGCCATCTCTTGCGCGCCAGGCCAATCCATGTTCTTAATGAACAGATCGCCCGCAACCGCCCACAGTTGGGGGTTGCCTTGCAACAATTGACCCATCGACTCCAACGCCTCTTGGCGTTTGGTCATGTAGCTTGGGCCGGTCGTAACCATCACGTCGTACGTTCCAACGCTCGGGTTGTAAATCTTGTCAATCTCAATACCGTTTTGGTCAACTATTTTCTTAACCGGTTCTTGCTGCATGGGGTCGATCTTGGCTGAGTCAGGCTCGCCGTCCTCGCCCATGATGCGGGCAACCCGCTGCGTGTCGTAAATCTTAGGCACTAAGCCAATGATTTGGCGTGTAATGTGGCGTACCGCGCGCGCCAAATTATCAACGTAGTGGTATGTGCCGGTATCAGCCTGACGCTCACGCGCCATGATAGCCTTGCCTGAACGCTCATTAGACGTTTGCCCAAGGCTAGAGTCATATTGCCCTGTTGTTGACTTAATATCGTCGCTAGCACCCGCCTTGGCTTGCAGCAAGCCACTTGACGCCATAGGGGGCTGCGCGCGTTGGGGGAGTGGTAATGCACCACCCGCGCCGTCCGTTACATCAGGGTTAACTTCAAGGTATGGCCAGTTGGTCGTGTTGGCAGTTTTCCATTGCGTTTCGTAGCCCTCAAACTGCCCGCCGTAGCCGATAAACGGTGCTTTGGGTGCCAAAGCGAGCATCTCTGCCTCTTGGCTTACCCAATAGTTGTACATCCGCTGTGCATCTTTGGCGTTACGCACAATGCCCGACACATGAATGCGCCCGTCAATCTCAAATTCGTTACCGACCACCCGCACAACCGGAATCCAATCACCTGCCCAATCGTTAGACTCTAGCACTTCAAAACCGTTGATTTTGCAATGCTTGACTTTTTTGACGTCAACAATACGGCTTTTGATTGGCTTCATGCCCATCTGAACCATTTGCTGATCTTCAGGCGAGCCCTTCATGGCACTAACATTTCCGTAGTAGAGATTTAGTGTAGCTTTTTCATGCTCTACGTAGTAATAATCGGCAATCCGAATAGTATCTACGCTTAACCACGGTGCGTAGGATTCATTTCCCACGCTTTGCGCTTGTAAGGACGACACGGGTTGTGCATCCGGAAACATCCGCTCAAAGTCTTCGAGCATCAAGTCTTCAGTCACAAAACACCATTGGGCGTCCGACCCACACGGGTCTTGGATCGTTGGATCCATGTAGACTGAGAATGAATTGCGAATACGCCCGATTTTAATATTCTGATCAAACGAATTGGGGTTCTCATACTCGGTAAGCAGCCGGATATAGCCTTCGCCATACGCCACTTGGTTCTCACAAGCGGTGTCGTATGCAACGTCCGCGTCAGACATATACTCAATGTGACGCACCATACCGTTAAAAATCTCAGCGACCTCAACATCCGCCTTGTCGTCAGCCGGAATTACTTTCCCACTTGGTCGATTTTGGCGTTGGTCGTTGGTGACTTGTCTGACGTGCTGGGGCAGCTTGTTAATAGTAAGGCAGGGGCGCGCATTGATGGTTTGACCTTGAACCGAGCCCCGAGTAGCCAACACGTCGGCTGGCCATTGGAATTGGTTGTCGGGGCTTGCTGCGTAGAATCGAAGATCATCAAGTTCATCCTCACGGCTATCAGAATAGGCGGCAATCGCCATTGTCATGCGATGCAATGCGGTTTCTATGATGTCTTTGTCTTTCATACCAATCCGATTACGTCCTTGTCTTTCATCAGGATCAAATCTTCATACTTGCGGTCAATGGTGCCGCTGTACATGACGTGATCACCTACGGCAACCATTAAGGGTCGAGTGCTGCCTTTCTTGCCCGTGCCAACCGCCACCACCACACCCGTTTGCGTATCTGTTTCGGGTAGGATTAACAACCCGCTTTGCACAAACGGGTCGGGACGCACCGCAATGTTGTCGTGTAGAGGTTGGATCATTTCTTTTTTGCCGTTTTTGCAGACTGTTTAAAGTCTTTGGCGGTCGGCGCATTCTTGCTGCCGACCTTGTTCATCTTTTCACCGCTACCAGCTTTGATGCGCTCTTGCTTTGCGTTGATATTTGCGTAGAGTCCAGGTTTAGCCATGATTAACATTTCCACCGTTTTAAAGAAGCCTTTGCACGTTCGCCATCTTTAGCATGGGCTGCAACCGCACCCATTCTTGCACAAAAGGACGCCTTGCGCCCCTTATCTGCTTCGGTCTTTGGATTGGGGGCGGGTGCCTTTAAGTTGCTACCCGTGGCGGCGTTGTATTTCTCACGCCCTTTGGCAGTCAACCCAGCGCCCTCTTTGACAGATAGCTTTTCGCCTCGCCCGACCGATAACGACACGGATTTCTTAGCCACTACGCCCCCATCCAAGAAGTTTGTACGCCGTTTGGCGAATAGTTGCGACTCTTAGGTTCTACATACTCACGGTGCGCGACAGGAAACGCAAACGTCACGCATATAGCATCTGCTGCATCAGGGGATGCTAACCCCCTCGCCCGCATATCCTTTTTAGACTCCAAAAAGATAGTTCCTTTTGAATCCGGCTTCATTACTGGTGATATTAAATCAGTTTTAAGTACTCTGTCACTAGGAATCGACGCGGTTTTAAGCCATTGACGCATATCACCCCACATTTGCGCCCTTAAATTACCATACATAAGCGGATTTTTGGATTTATTTCCAAAATTCACGCCCCTAATCTTGTATCGCTGCTCTTTTAAGCGATCCACCACGCCCCCGCCCACGCCGCCTTCGTCAATGACCACCAACGCGGGCTTATATTCCTCAATCGCCTCAATGACGTGCCCCACCACGGTCATCGTATCGTCGCCCTTAAAGCGTTTAATGCCGATAATGTCGCGCCCTTGGCGGATGGCGATGACCGTTGAGTCTGATCCGAAGCGCGCAGGGTCAACACCCACGATAATGGGGGCGGACAAGTCTTTGAGGCGGGCGCGACGCATGGCTTCGTCAACGATTGATGACGATATGAATTGATCGTCCCCCGCTGATGGGAAGTCACCGTAGACCTCAACCGCAGCTTGTGATGAGTCCGCACCATACTCGTCGATGATCTGCTGGTAGACCGCCTTGTCCGTACCCTCAACCGTTCTTGCGTCCACAATCTTGGTTTGCCAAAAGTCACGCTTAGAGTTGTGGCATTCGTAGAAGTAGCCGGTGTTGCGCCTCGGGTTTGAGAACGCCAACCAAAAACGGTTAGGCGTGTTCTCGGTAAAGAAGCCAGCAGTCACCGCCCAAATGGCGTCATCAATACCGGAGGCTTCGTCAAAGATTACCATCACGCCGTCGTAGTTGTGAACCCCTGCGTACGCATCAGGGTTCTCGCTTGACCACAGCCTGCCTTCCACCGACCAATAGCGTGTGCCTTTCTTTAGGTCACGCTCAACCAACTCAGTCATCCACTTAGCGGGCATAAGGCGTGTGGCGCTGACTTCAAACCAATGTGAGTTAAGTGACATGGCGAGCCACTTGGTAATCTCGGCCCAGGTGACCGATCGTAATTGGCTCTCCGAGTTTGCCGAAATAATGGTTGTCGAACCAATCCGTGTGGAGAGCATCCATAAGGTGAGCCAGCTAACAAGAGCAGACTTGCCAATACCACGGCCGCTTGATGTGGCCATTCTAAACGTGTCAAAGTCAATCTTGCCGCCGTTTTGCTTAATGTGGGCGGTCAAGTCAGTTAGCACCTCACGCTGCCATTTGCGGGGGCCGGTGAAGCCTTCTAATGGCGTACCTTTTTGACCCCAGGGGAATGCGTAAAGTACAAACGCTAGTGGGTCATCCTTGATCTTGGGCGACCAAAGCGCTGACATTAGGCGCATCTCTTCGGCGGCGCTGTACTGTGTCGTTTGCATCCGTGGGTTCCATATCTATGGTTAAACGCTGTTCGGCTTGCTCAAGCGCTGTGATGATGCTGATCTGTTGCGTGACGTCCACCTGCACTTGCTGCTTGGCAACCCAATCATGTTTGTGCTTTAGAAACTCCAACGCCATCTTAGCGTCGCCGCCCACGGCTGCGTCGTACACGACTTGCGACATGGTCGCCTCCGCTTCCGCACGGCCTTGCATGGCCGCTAACTCGACCACAGGGTCTAGCTGGCAGAGTTTACGAAACTCCTCGGGCATCATGCCAGCGCGGAGGGCGAGCGCGTCATTAGACAAGCCTAACTTCGCGGCTTCGTAGACGCGCAACAAACGCGACTCGGTGGCGCGGACTTCGCGAGGTGTGAAGTGTAGAGATAGCATTTTGCGATTGTAGGTCATGTAGGCAATTTATTATATAAAAAAATTTTGGTGGTGAACCCTCCGCTAGCTAGGGCTCCTTGCAGGGCCCTCCCCCCCCTACCCCCATGCTGCGCTGCACCATGCTAGCAGGCCCTAGCCGGCGGCCGGCGGCCGAGTGGTGCCATGCTAGCGGCCGAGTGCTACCGGCTGGCGGCCGAGTGTTTGGTAACCGAGTGCCTGGCGGCCGGCGGCCGACACAATGCGGGCCAAGTTATGCCAGGCTAATCGCCGGCGGCCGAGTGGTGCCGGCCATCAGCAAACGCCATTAAAATACAATACTAAGTTTCCCTTGAAGGGCAATGTAGGCACTTTTAAAGTGCCCACAAAGGTTGCAAGCTTGCTACGCTGCGTTTGCGCCAATTGTGCGACATATAATAAGCCTGTATATATATACAGTATTTTATAAAAATATCTCATTACACATTTACTATTACCTTTATTACCCTACAAAGCTTATAAGCCAATAATTTATAAAGCATTTTTTGTAAGCACTTCGCGCCCTTTTGCGTTACCTTTCGACTACCCTTAATTGCCTACACAATGTCACATAGTGGACTATTATTTAATTACAATGCTAGAAAATCCTGTACACTGCAAGTGTAGTAAATCAAACCCCTAAACTTTAAGGTAAACGAAAATGAACATTGAAACCCTCTACACTCAAGCGCGCGCAGCAGGATTATTGGCCGCTCAGGCCGCGCAAGTAACCCCAATGATCGTCAACGCGCACGCAAACCCTCTCGACGCCAATAGCGAGATAACGAAGCAATATTTTGTAGAAGATGGCGTTTGTGGCTTTGCTAGCGTTGTGGTTAAAAACGTGAAATTCGCCAATGGCCTTAAAAAAATGAACATCGGCCGTAAAAACTACGGTGGTGGCTATTGCATTAGCGTGCACGATTTCAACCAAAGCCTAACGCGTAAAGAGGTTTACGCGCGCGCATTCGCTGACGTGTTACGCGCCAATGGCGTTGACGCGTACGTTGATTCACGAATGGACTAAAACTCGGCCCGCGCAAGCGGGCCATAACTATAAGGTGTTCGACATGACTAAAAAACAGGAAATTATCGCGCGCTTAGCGTTTTGGTTAGGTTTCGCCGTTGTGGCTTTTGTTTATATGGATATTGCGCTAGATATTTTAGCTAATTAAATCTCACTTCAATAAACTTCACTAAGGTAAAAAATAATGAAATACTCTTGCGTTAACTCATATCAAGTGCACTTAACACCAAAATCATCCAATGTTAAAACAGGCCCAATACCGGTAAGCACTACCTCACGGGCGACGTGCCCTGACGTGTGCCCGTTTAAAAAGGCCGGATGCTATGCTGAAAATTACGGCCTTAATTTTCTGTGGAATCGCGTAGACGCGGGCACGGCCGGTACCAATTGGCCCACATTTTGCCACGCGATCGAAGCGCTACCACCGGCCACGCTATGGCGTTATGGCCAAGCCGGCGATTTGCCTAACCAAGCGGGCCATATCGACGGCGAAGCATTCGGGCATTTAGTGCAAGCAAATATTGGTAAACGCGTTATTGCTTACACGCATTGCGATCCGTCATTAGGAAATAACGCGCTTTACATCAAGGGCGCTAATAATTGGGGTTTTACTGTAAACCTTAGTGCTAACACTCTAGAGCACGCCGACGCGCTTGCGGCCCTTGATATTGGGCCCGTGGTAGTGGTTTTAGATTCTACCCAAACCGAAAACACCACCACGCCGGCCGGCCGACGCGTAACCATTTGCCCAACGTACACACGCGACGATATAACGTGCCAAACGTGCGGGTTGTGCGCGATAGCAGATCGTAAAACCATTATTGGTTTTCCGGCTCACGGTACCGGCACTAAAAAGGCCGAACAAGCAATAACACTCTACCGCGCGCAAAACGCGTAAACCAATAGGATTATTCAAAATGCTAAACACTTTAGAATTTTATTTTGATATCGGCAAAAAAGTCGCCGTGGCCCGTAATGAGCGCGATGAATCGCGCGCAATATTTGAAATGGACTATCTTAGGCGCGCGCTAGGTGTCGAAAAGCGCGACGATAAACCGGCGGCCCGCGCGGCCTATGATGCCGGTTTTAAAGAGTACCGTAACGTGCCGCGTGTGGAGCATTTCAGATGAATACAACATTTGAGCGCGACGGGTATCAATTCGAACCGTCGCCGGTGGTTTATTTTACGGGCCCCGACGGCCGCGCCCGCGCTATGCGGCCGTGGGCCGTCTATCGGTTAAACGAACACGGTTATTGGATTCACTTAGGTACTCGATTTTATTCACCACGCACACTTAAAAAGGATATTCGATAATGCTTAACCATATAAAAACCATACGCGCCGGCGAGCCAGGCTTTTTAACGCCAACCATGCGAAACACAATAGACGTACACGACGATCAAAAACGCTATATCTACGAGCGTCCCCCGCGTTTCACGGGCGCGAATCGAAAGGATTGGAAGATTACCTTGGCCGTGGCGTTTAACGCTACGCGCGTTATCGGTTCCGGTAGTGTTTTTTACATTGTGAGGGACTAACCATGAAATACTTTATTTCTGATTCACAATTTGACCGGACCGATTCGGACGCGCCGGATAGTCAATTGATTTTTGACGCGTTAGACGACGTACGCGACGAATTGAACCCCGAAACGGTATGGGCGCACAAGGGCAATTATTCACTATGTTTTTGGATCGACGACGAAAACCCAAACCAAGTATTTTGTAACGTGTTTGTTTTGGCAAACCCCGACGATCCGAACAACTCGGATACGCTAGATTATTCCTATTATTTTGAAATTGAGGTAACAGAATGAGATATAAAACAGGCCAAACCGTAGACGTGGGCGACGTGGTACACGTCAGGAACCGCGCTTATACCGTTTATTCAATCAGCGACACGGTAACCCTGCGTTCTATGTGCGAGCGCGGGTACATCAAACGCGTATTTCCGGCCGACATTGGCGCTTATATCCCACGCCTACACCCCGTATTCGCGGGGTTGATGCCCTTATGATGACTTACTCGCTAGTCGAAGCCGCCGTGGTTATTCTGCTAATCCTAGTATTTGATCTATAACCCCCACGCAACCCCCTTACAACCCGCTTAGGCGGGTTTTTTTACCATCTTAAGGTTAGTGACAGCGGCCGCAGGGGTTCCGGCCCGTACGGCCGTATTTTCGGCCATCGCGCGTAATTCGGCTTTTTTATGGCCCACCATATCAGGCGCGCAATAAACTTGCTTTTTGGTGGTCAAATCACGCGTGGCCAAGCGCCCACAATCAAACCATTGGCACTCAAGCAACGCGTGCAATAGCGCGCCTTGGCTGACCTTATAGGTGCCTGGCGCGTTCAGGGACAACGTGTCACAAATAACGTGAAACGGCGACGCTATCACGCCACCGGCGAACACGCCCACGCGGGCCTTGATTAAATCGACTAGATACGATTCGTTTGCACTCATACCCTGTTCGACCAAAGTCAACTTAAATTCGGTGACAGGGGGCGCGGCCGAAGGGTTAAACGCCGATACGTCGCGCGCGTACAGCCACGCCGCGCACGCGGCAACACCACCACGGGCAAACCACGCCCAAAGCCGTTGACTATCCTCGGGCGTCATACGGGCCACATTTGAACTCAGGGCAAACCAACGACGGTCCTGCGAATCAAGGGTAATTGGGACCGCGTCATTAGAAAACGCAATGACTAGGCACCTATTGACCATGTCATAAGGTTTCAGGCCCTTACGGTTGATGCTCAAATACTCGGGGGGCGCGGCGATAATCGGCTTTAATTTATTGGCCAAGGCTCGGCGGTCGCGGGCGTCGGGCTCGCGTAACTCATTCAATATCAGTATCTCGCTCTCAAGCGCGTAATTGAACTGCGAGTTCATGGTGTCAGAATCTAGCAGCCCTCGGTTAACCGCGTTGGGGCCGCAAACGGCCTCAATAAACGGGTGATACATCGTATCTTTACCGATACCTTGGGGGCCCTTGTGTAGCACCGCGTGGTTGATTTTGCGTTGGGGGTGTTGCAACTTAAACGCCATGACATCAAATATGTGATTAAGCGATACCTCATCGGGCACCAAATGCCGGCAATGGTTAATCCACGGGGTCACGTCGCCCGCTATGGCCACGGGCCGAGCGTCGCGCCAACGGTTGCCGTACACGTCGCCGCCTCGGGACACTAGGACAGTATCACCCGCCGCGTACGTTATCCCGACTAACGCGGGGGCACCATTCTCTTGGCGCAGTTCATCAAAGCATACGGAGGCCTCAATATGTCGGCCGGTACGAATCGACTTGCAAATAATGTGCCGGTACAGCGCGTTAAACGTGCCACGCGAAATTTCACGCCGATCTTGCATATCAAAGTACGAATCGTCGGATTGAATGTAGGCAAAGCGGGCAAACCACTCGCGCTTTTGTACGCGCCCGAGTTCGCGGGTTTCAATCTCAACTTGACGTTTTTTAACGTCATCGGGGAAAGCAAGGGTGGGGGCGATAATCGAGTAGGTCTTGGCCATGACTGACGCGAGCAACTCATCGCGCAAACCTGGCGCGGCGCTCGGGCCCCCTTGGCCCTCGACCCATTCAAGGAAGATGTGGCTGTCCAATTGCAAGCAATGCGAGTGAAGGCAGCAATACGCCCTCATCGCGGGGTTGTAGCGCCCTTGCGGGTTGCCGTCGGTATGTTCGTGACTGTTGGGGCAAACGACACCCGCCCAGCCCTCAGAGTTCGGACGACTGATAACAAGGCTGTTCTCGGCCAACCACGCAAAAATCGTGTCGGTGCCGTCGTCGTCTATCTTAATCGGTTTGTATACAGACTCAACGGGGCCCGACGTGACACCGAACGCCCCCATGATCTGCGGCAAACTAAACTCACGCTCGGGGTGAAACTCGGTTAACACCGATTTAAACCCGCCACGGTCGGGCTTGAGGTTAACGCTATCGGGTATCCTAAAATTGCGTACGGCGTTGGTCGCGCCCTTGTCCGTGAACCCTGCCTCGGCTATGGCCTTGATCGCGGCCGAGAACAACTCATGTTTGGGTTGATCGTCTAAGCTGAACGTATAACCCCATTGGAAATTGTCCGGTGAGGTTTCCATCTTCCAAGTGGGCTCAAGCGGGGGTGCTTTGCTTTTGGTGCCCACATCATCAAGCACCAAGAATGCAACATGATCGCAGTTGTGGATTGATGCGCTTGGTTTGCTCTTAAACCGATCAATGACAAATGATGCTGTGTTGGCGTACCACGCCCCGCCTTCTTTGTATTCATGGGGGTAATAGGCGGGCCATGTCGCCTTGATTGTGCCATCGGCGTGTTGTTCTTTTCCAACAGGGCGCTGCTTGACTAATAGACAGGTTTCACCCTCGGGGGCTTGTTTACTGATAAACTCGACAAAGTTCATGTAATACTCCTAGTTGTTTTGAGCCTCGGCACCCACCGAGGCTTTTTTTTACTTGCCGTATCTAGTCATTGTTTGAATCTCAGCGTCTAACGGCAAACCTTGCGCCCATGCGGGCGGCGTACACATAACCTCTCTTAACCGCTTAGTGACCTCTTCAGGTTGATCTGTTTCGATAACGATTTCGTCATGGATGTGCAAGACGACATCATCAAGTTGGCGAAGGGCGTGGCGCAAAACGTCGTTGGCACACGCTTGGGTAATGTTTTCACACGCAAGCCCACGCCACAACCTTGCGCGTGGCCATTCGCGGGCGTCAACGGCTGGCTTCCATGCTGCTTTGGCGTAGCTAATTCCATCTTCTTCTATTTTTGCGAATGGGTAGCAGAGGATGCGACCCGAGGGTAAAGCGTACCATAGATGCTGCCCATCAAACAGGTAAGTGACACGCCCTGCAACGATTTCTTTGTTCTTATTTCGCATCGCAATCATGTAGCCAGTTTCCAAATCTTGCCAGTACCTGACCGCCCATTGGTTTGCGCGCCGCCATGCGTCAACGGTGCGCTGTGCGTCCGACTCGGTCATGGTCAACCCGTATGCTCTGCCCATTGCAGAGAACGCACCAATACCCCCACCAAACCCGCAAGCGAGGATTGCAACCTTACCAATCTGACGCTGATCGGGGGTGACTTCCGACTCGGGTATCTTGTACATCGCAGCAGCTTCACGCACATAAATGTCGCGGCCCGATCGGAACAC
>Ga0181355_1000943_pt1 | contig 12753 bp, 17 predicted proteins | sample Fa13VDMM15DN_FD_130099 | JGI IMG/M metagenome (GOLD analysis project Ga0181355, IMG submission 130099) | Freshwater viral communities from Lake Michigan, USA - Fa13.VD.MM15.D.N | ecosystem: Environmental > Aquatic > Freshwater > Lake | place: USA: Michigan | collected 2013-09-23 | reverse complement strand
TTCGCCGATGAGATCGTGCAATTTGACACTCAACCAAAAAGCATGAGCATCCTCGCTAAATTATTTCCTGGCAACGACGAAGCACTCAAGATCGAGGCTGCTATCGCTGAAAACGATTCCCTTCGCGCTGACCTTACAACCGCCCAAGCTCTGATCGAAGAACTCAGCGGCCACGCCCAGACGATTAACGAACTTCGCGCCCAGCTTGCCACCGAGCAAGAAAAGGCAGTCGAGGTGACTGAAAAGGTTGAAGAGCTTGAGAAAAAAGCCGAAGAGCTTGAAACCAAGGTCGAGGAATTGGAAAAGGAAATCGAAATTTCTGATGACAAGGTAAGCGCACGCGCGTCCGAACTGTTGGCCAGCACCGGCCATCCTGCGCCTGTAGGACTTGCCGGGGACAACCACGAGGCACCCGTCAGTCATCTGAAGGCCATGGCCACGATGAACCCAACTCAGGCAGCCGAATACTTCGCACTTCACAAAGCCGAAATCCTCTCTGACAAAAACCGTTACGCAGTCTAATCAAATTTTTTAACTCTCAACTAATCAACCACCATGGCCACCATCGCCCTTAACGACAAAATCTTTACCCAGATCGCCCTTCAGGCGTTCGTGGCAAAGCTCTCCCCTCTCAACGCCTTCACCCGTGACTTCAGCGGCGACGCTCGACGCAAAGGTGATGCCGTCATCGTGCCGCTCATCAGCGGCGTGACTGCAACCACCTTCAACCAATCCTATGAGGTTGGTGGCGGTGCAATCACATTCGCAACGGTCAACGTCAACCAGCACCGCATCGCATCTATTGATCTCACCGATGTGCAAGTTTCCAACAGCTCCGCGGCTGTCATGGACAACCTCGCCATCCAAGCCGGTGAGTCGCTTGCTCGCATCGTGCTGCAAGACATTTGGTCTGCAATCACGGTCGCCAACTTCGGTGCTGCAATCCTGACGACTGCCGGTGCGAACTACACTATCGCTCAAATGGGCGCACTCCGCAAAGCACTTGCCCAGCGCAACGTGCCGACCGATCGCCTTTCGTTTATCTCCGACAGCGAGATTTACACCGGCTTGCTTACCTCTTCTGGAGTCGCCCAAGCGCTCAACTACGGCGGTGCTGAAGCAGTCCGTGACGGCCAGATCCCACGCTTGCTCGGGATGCAAATCTATGAGTCCAACATCATCCCGGCCAACGCGATGACCAAGCTCGGCGGATTTGTTGCTCACCCCGACTCCATCGCAATCGCAATGCGCTACCTTGAGCCACAAGCCGCCGGTGAGTATCTCGCCGCCGAGCAAGTGACCGCGAGCAACGGCATCACGATGGGCTATCGCCGCCACTACAACACCTCGACCGGTCGCCACTATGCGAACTTCGAGTGCTTGTTCGGCTTTACGCCTGCGCTGACTCTCGGTCTTGCAATCGTTACGATTCCAGCGTAAATTTTCTGGGTTGCATGTCATTACCGTCATCTCGGGAAACCGGGGTGGCGGTTTTTTCGTGTTGCAAGATCTACCCGCTTGCATTACATCGCCTTCAGATATGAAAAACAAATTGAGCCTCTGCGTCATCGTCGGCAACGCCGAGAACTACATCAACCGCTTCCTCGATCATTTTGAGCCCATCGCCGACGAGATCATCCTAGTGCGGGCATGCGGCAATCAAGTGCCAGACGACACAATGGACATCGCCGTGGCTCGAGGCTGCATCATCGGTGCATATTGGAACAATGGACACCCAGCGCGTGGATCAATTTCAGACGACCCACGAAACACTTGGCCGCACGTCGATGACTTCGGTGCAGCTAGGAATGCAGCGCTGGATCTTGCGACCGGCGACTGGATTATGTGGGCCGACACCGACGACGTGATCACGCCAGAGGACTGCGCCACCATCCGCAAGATGCTGCCGCAGCTCGGCGATGACATCCAAGGCGTGCTCATGCCATACGCAGTCCCCGATGATGGCATCACACTGCACAGGGAACGCCTCTGGAGGCGAGGGGCAGCGCGGTGGCATAATCCCATCCATGAGTCTCTCAAGTTCGCCCCTGACGCTCCTATGGCTCGATTCGACAAGGTGCAGGTTCTTCACCTCCCGCACGGTAAGCGCAAGTCATCCAGCGACGAACGCAACCTGCGGATTCTGCGGTCGATCCCAGAAGACGAGATCACCAGCAGCCAGCTTTTTTATACGATGCAGAGCGAGCGCGCCCTCGGTCAGATCGAGGAGGCCACGGCGACCGCCGCGAAGCTCTGCATGGCACCCGATGCAGGGCAGCCGGAGCGATACGAAGCGTTTCTCGTCATGGGTCAGATGGTGCCGGATGCGGCGACACGTTCGCAGCTCTACCTTCAAGCCATCGCCGTTTCACCTGACCGGCGCGAAGCCTACGCCGAGCTTGCCATGGAGGCGCTGAAAGCCAACCAGTTTCCTCTCGCACTCGGCTGGTCAGAAGTCATGACCTCGCTACCGCAGCCTTCCGCTTGGTGGTGGAACAGTCGGAAAAAATTCTACGGCTGGCAGGGCGTGCAAGTGCGCGGCATGTGCCTGCGGGCGAATGACCGCTATGAGGAAGCGGGCGCTATCGAGGCGAATCATTTCGCGCGGAACGGCGCGAAGATCAGCCTGCTCCACGCAACCCGCGGTAGACCGGCGATGGCTTATAAAGCGCGCGCGACATGGCTGGACAAGGCAGCAGACCCCGACGCAATCGAGCACATCTTCGCGCTTGATCCCGACGATGAGACAATCGGGCCATTCATTACCTGCCGCCACGTCATCAACCAGGGGGCTGGACCGGTAGCAGCGTGGAACAAAGCGGCAAGGTTTTCCAATGGCGAAATCCTGATCCAGCTTAGTGATGACTGGGAGCCGCCGATGCACTGGGATAAGCTCATACTGGCTGCGATTGGCGACACGTCGAAGCCCGCGGTGCTTGCTGTCAGCGACGGACACCGCACCGACCAGTTGCTCTGCATGGCTATCTTGACCCGCGCCCGCTACAAAGCTCAGGGCTACATGTTCTATCCTGAATTTTTCAGCATGTTCTCGGATAACTACTTCACCGACCGCGCCTATGCCGACGGCGTTGTGATCGAGGCGAAGGAAATCGTGATCGAGCACCTGCACCCGGCGTTCGACAAGGGCGAGATGGATGAGACATACGCCCGCAGCAACGATCCGGCAAACTATGCCGCCGGGCTGGCAACCTACGAAAAGCTCAAACTATGAGCCACAAAGGAGACTGGCACAGGCTGGGCGATGCACCGGCATACCGAAACAACTACGACGCAATTTTCAGAAAAAACAAAACACATGATCCTATCCATACTGACCCCGACGATACCGGGACGCGAGAACCAACTCGCCGTGCTCGCTCAAAGAATCAATCATCAAATTGGCAACCAAGCCGTCGAGCACCTGATCCTCAGTGACAACCGCAAGCGCAGCATCGGCGCGAAGCGGCAGGCGCTGATCGACATCGCGCGCGGTCAATACATCGCCTTTGTGGATGATGATGACGACATCGCAGATGGCTACATCCAGGAGTTGTTGGCAGCAGCCGCCAGCGGTGCCGACGTGATCACGTTCTTGCAAGGTGCCACCTACAACGGCCAGCAGAGCGTAGTTGATTTCCAACTTGGGCAGGGCGATCAGGATTTCCAACCGGGCGGCATTACCAACCGCGATGCGTGGCACGTCAACGCATGGCGCCGAAGCCGCGTGGCGCACTGCCAGTTCGGCGAGTCAAACTACGGCGAAGACCTGACATGGTGCCAGCAAGCCCGGCGCATGGCCGAAACGACTGTTCACATCCAAAAGATCTTGCACTACTACCGCCACGACGTTAACACTACTACAGCACCGGAATCAAAATGAAACCACGAGTATTAACCCCGAATGAAAAAGATGAGTTTGATAAATACAAAAGCGAATGCGTCATCACCCAAATACGAAACAGCAAAAACATCTTAGTTTGTGAGTCATATTCGCATCCATCGCAGCGCGTGCAATTAACAATCACGCCGGAAAACATGACAAAAATGATTGAAAGTGGTCAGGCTTTATTTAAAAAAGATGGGAGTGTCGTAATTAGCTGCGCCATAAAAAGTTGACACCCAGCCCCATAGCATGAGCGGCATTGATGATTTTTTGAACGGCGGACACACCGAGACGGACGACCTGATCGGCACGCGGACGATGGTCTGCGCCGGGCAGACATTCGCCGTCGTGTTCAACGATGCACGGAAAAGCTACGAGGGCGCACTGGGCGGGCTGGAGAGTGACCTGCAAGCGACCGTGGTGGCGCAGCCGGGGGCAGTCACCAACGCCGTCAGCCTGCTTCAGAAACGCTGCACGATCGACGGTGACCCGTTCCGCGTGGCCGAGGTGGCGGTCGGCAACGTGGCGATCACGTTCACGCTGGCGAGCGCCGGTGATGCGCGATAAAAAAAAGGTCTTTACAAGCTCGTCGGCATTGCCTAGTTTCACGGCATGCAACCAACTCTCCTGCGCGACTATCAAGGCCAACCGGTTGACGGATGGCTGATGAGCGAGAAGCTCGACGGCTGGCGCGTGATGTGGGACGGTGCCGAGTTCGTGACCCGCGAGGGCAACGTGCTGGCCGCTCCCGCATGGTTCAAGGCTGGCATGCCAGCGGTCGCACTCGACGGCGAGCTGTTCGCCGGTCGCGGCAACTTTAACGCAATCCAGACACTTATGGCCGCAGGTTGGCACGGCCTGACCTTCCAAGCGTTCGACGCACCGAGCGACGCACCTTTCCGCGCCCGCTACAAGCACCTGCTGACCCTCAACCTCCCAGCCCACGTCGGCATCGTCAAGCAGATCCGCTGCACCGACACCCGCCACCTTGTCGAGTATGCCGATGAGATCGTCATCGCAGGCGGCGAGGGTGCCGTCGTGCGCAACCAACGCGCCCGCTACATCTCGGGTCGCACCGATGACGTGCTCCGCTGGGTGCCGCAATGCCCGCGCATGAATCGCCGCAAGGCTGCCTGATTTTGACTCCGCGTCTAAAGCGTGGAGACAAAGATACAGATGGATGCGGCGACTATCGCCAAGTTCGAACGCACGCTGGCTGAGTTTGCCGAGGCCACCGGCAAGACTGCCGAAGACGGAATGAAGCGAATTGCTAAGGCATCCTGCAAGCGCCTTGCATCCACCGTTCATCCCTATGGGCTAAAAGGTGGCAAGCTGGAAAAATTCAAAGAGAGCGTTGCAACCCAAGTGGATCGTGCATGGTTCGGCACCAACCTCGGCGCCTTCCCGGCTACAAACAACATGCGCGACGCTCACTATGGCGCTCGCCGAAATGGCGTCGTGCCGAAACGACTTTTTCGTAAAGAGAAGGGCAAGCCATGGCTCGACCTGATCCCGGCATCTGAGCGCGATACCTACAAGAAGATCGCCATGGAAAAGGTCGGACGAGCGAAAGCCGCGTGGGTCAAGATCGCCAATGACCTCGGTAAACCAAAAATGAGCGGCCTAGACTCAACCATCACTCGACATCTGCAAGGCGCAAGGGGCAGCTACACGATCAGCGGCACCGGCATTCAGACCTCAATTAAGATTTCCAATGAAGTTACCTACATCAAAAAAATCCAATTTACTGAGGACATAGCAAAAGCTGCGGCCGAAGGCATGAAAAACGGCCTGAAATGGATGACAATTACCACTGCCAAGACCATCGAGAAAGCCAACAGGCAACTTTTATGACAACCTCCCAACGAATCAAACTCTCCCTGATCGCTGTGCTTGAAGCAAGCAAGCCGGATGAATCAATCAGCGTCGTGGATGCAAAGAAGCGCGGGGAGCTGTCCTTGCCGTTGCTGGCCGTGGACGTGACCAGCGCCACCGCCCACAGCGAGGCACTCCAGACTGTCGAGCGGATCGAGCTGACTGCTACCCTGCGTGTTCATGCCGGTGATGACGAAGACATCGACGCATGGATCGACCAAATCGAGACAGTCTTGACTGATGTGAGTTTCATGAAAGCGGCGACCAGTGACCTCGTCAAAGTCTATGCGTGGACGTATTCCGGCAGCGTGCAGGAGTGGGATGAAAGCGTGCTCGAGGTATCGTTTGCCATCGAAACTCTATGTGCAAGATTCGACCCGCAGGCGCAGAACGACCCGCCGTGATTTGACATAACCCACAAGTTTGAACCTTCAAACTTATGGCCGCCACCGTTTACACCGCATCCACCGCCGCTGACCTAGAGTATGGTATCGTCAACGAGACGAATATCATCTTAACCTCTTTCTCCCGTAACGTCAGCTCGGTGAAAACCGAGGTGCGCGATGCAGACAACGATGTCGTTGCAGTCGCTTATTCTGGCATGACCGCAGCCATCACTCTTGACGGATTTATCAATGGCACCGCCACCTATGACGTGGCCGCTTTGCTGACCATCGCCAACGATACCACCACGAGTGGGCTCACCGGCGGAACGATTATCGTCGATTCTGTTAACGAGTCCACCGCTCAAGGCGAATTCAAAAAAATCAGTGTTTCGGCTACGCAGTATGCAACAGTGATGAGTGTATGATTTCAAAGCCGATGGCACCCCGGCTAATGGGTGCCAAATAAATTATGACAAACAAAACAGAGCTTTTTCACACGACCAACGTAAAGGTCGCCACTGCGTTGCTGACTCTTGGATTTGAAAAAATCACGATCAGTTCGATAACCCGCACCGACGGGCAAAACAGCATTGTCTTTTGGTTCGCTGGAACAAATCCCGATGGGCTTAAAGCATCTGCCGTATTTCACGGAATGACCAAAGGTGGCTCAGCGCTAGCGCGCAGTGAACCTGAAAACGTCATCAATTACCTGCGATGCTACGCGGGCAACCGAGACGAACTAATCGCTGACATCCATCACACGCCCAAAATGGTCGTGATCGAGAAAGATGGGCAAAAAATCGCCATTAGCGCGACCGCCAGCGAGGAGACAAAACGGCAAATCGCAGAAATGATTTAACCACAAAAAAAATGAGCATAGAACTACTGACAGACGACGAGGCACTGCGCGAGCAGGGCATGACCCAAGGGGACAAAAAAATCAGCGGCATTAAGATCCGCCCGATGACGGCTTTGAGCTTGTCATGGCTGCAACGCAATGACGTGTTCGGCGACAACGGCGATTCAATGCAAAAAACTGCGGCTTTCGTTTATCTCCACAGCGAGCCGCGCGAAGTAATCCGCAGCGTTGTCAATGACCGTGCAGCGTTCCTCGACGCGATTGACGACTGGATCGAAGCGAATTTCCCGCACCATTCTCAACTCTCGCCATACAGCGAGTTGATGGGCGAGGCCATGAACGCCTACCTTGCAGCATCGTCCAGCGCGGTGCAAGAGGCAGGAGGCATCGCCACCGCCGGGACAGCGAGAAAAAACTAGCCATCCCCAACTGGCTTGCGAGCTATGCCTGGCGCATAGCGAGCATCACCGGCTGGGGCTACACCGAGATCATGGAGGAGCTACCAATCGCGGCAAGCTTGCAGATCCTTGATTGCGATTCATACGCAAGCGGCCATCAACGCACCTATCGCAACGATGCAACGCCGTTTGACTCCCGCGCTCTAATTGACAACGCACTCGCTAAATTATTATGAGCCTCGACGTAAAATTTTCAGCTACTGATGCAGGATTCACTTCGACCGTTTCCAAGGTCAAGACCTCGGTGAAGAGCATGGATGACTCGGTGGCAAAAACTGCCAGTTCTGTTCAAACATCATTCGGCTCAATGGTAAAAGCGGGGGCCGCGCTGGCTCTTGGCTTTGGCGCCATCAAATTAGCAGCTAACGCGATTTCTGGGACATTTAGCACGTTCAAAGACGCGCTCGACCTCGGCGGTGAGTTGTCCGACCTGTCAGATCAAACCGGCGAGACCGCTGGCAACCTGCTGGTTCTGCAACGCGCGTTCGATAACTCTGGCGTCGGTGCTGACAAGGTCGGCACGTCGATCAATAAAATCCAGAAGGCGCTGGTGGAAGCATCGCAAGGGTCTGACCAAGCTCGGGAGAAATTTAATGCCATCGGCCTAAGCTGGTCTGAGTTGGCCACAAAGTCACCCACCGAGCAGCTACGGATGATCGCCAAGGCGATCTCAGAACTGCCGACACCGGCAGAGCGTGCCGCGGCGTCCATGGAATTTTTCGGCAAGTCGGGCGGCCGCTCACTGGCATTCCTGAAAGATTTCGATGGCGCGGTCGCGGACGCAAAAGGCGAGCTAGGAACCATGCCGGACGTCATGGACGAGAATGCCCGCGTTTTCGACACCATCAGCGATAAAATCACGAAAATCGGCGGCAAGTTCAAAGAGTTCGCCGCTGGCGTGCTTGGTGAAATGACACCGATGCTGGAGACCATCACCACCGCGTTGGCGGGGATCGACATGGCCGGATTTGGCAAACGCCTAGCGCAAGCGTTCATCGGTGGCACCGCCGCGATGGATGGCTTCACCTCGGCACTGAGCGCACTCAAAGTCGGCGAGTTCTCGCTGGCATTTGAGATGGCATGGGCGTCGATCAAACTTCAGGCGAAGCAGACAGCCAACGAGATTTATCGCAACATGGTTGCGGCGTTTTCCGCGGCAGCTGAATTCCTCACTGATGTGCTCGGACCTTACAGCGCAATCTATGCAACCATCTCAAACGCTTTTGTTGTTCTTGGAAAATCTCTAGCGTCGTCAATCGCTAGTTCACTCACGCCGATTTTCGAGGCATTGCCGGTAATCGGCACAGGGATCGGTGAGAGCATGCGGGAGGCAGTGAAAAACCTCGACGGAGAGCTTGATCGTGCCACGAAAAGGATGAACGCCTACGGCGGAATGATTAAGGATGACTTGACGGACGCGGGCAAAGCCTTCCCAGAGTCATTCAAATCCGCTTACGAAGCGACGCAGCCGTTCATCAATGTCCAGGATGACATGAAAGAGGTTGATCGGCTCGCCGGGGAGATTAACAAGACCGCAGCGGGCCTAACGTGGAACATGATGAGTCAGGTCGAAGAACTCCCGCAGCTCACATGGAACATGAAGGACCACATGAAGGAGGGCGCTGGCGCGATGGAGGAGGCGGCGAAGACCGTCAAGGAAACCCTCAGCCTCTCCGAGGAGATCGTCAAGCGCATCAAGGAAGCCCAAGGCAAAGAAGCCGTGGACAAGGGCGGCAAGCTCGAAAAAGCGGCGACCGAAGCCATCGAGGAACGCGATTTCGACAAGGCTGAACGCATCCGCAAGAAAATCAAAGGCAAGGAAGAGGATGTTGCGATTCGCGAGGAATTCGGAGGCGACAAAAAGACCGCCAAGTCCATCCGCGACATGGCGAAAGAGGCTGGAATCGACATTACCAAAAAGAGCAACAAAGAGCTCAAGGATGAACTCACCAAACGCACCGCCAAAGCGAAAGATGAGATGATGAAGAAACGTCAAGAAGAAATGAAGCCTGGAGAAGAAGGAAAAAAAGAGGGCAAACCTGGCGAAGCAAAAAAAGAAAAAGAACAATCCTTCGATCCCCTACAAAAAGCCGTGGATGCCATCCTAGCCTTAGTTCAAAAGATCGAACCAAAACTGCCCACCGCCGCGCTCGGAGCTTAAATCACAAAACCATGGCAATCATTTACGAACAAACTCCCGGCGCGCTGATCGCCACACCGGGTCGAACCGTCAACTCGTTTGAGAGCGGAATCATCCGAGTGGACCGAACATATGTTTGCGCGACCAGCAGTGCTGCCAATTACCGCGACGTTCTCGTGCTTGGAGGCGTAGCGCCAGATAATGATGCTTACCCCACACTCGACGGCTTATACATCCATCCAACACCTAACGAAGTTGAACGCGGCGACGGTTTTACCGAGTTCCGCGTTTCATCCTATGGTCGATTAACTACTTCTTCGCCCGACATATTAATCAATGTCCGAAATCATAATCAGGAGCTTTTTATCAATAACACCGGGTCGATAAAATATTCCGTTTACGAACCGTCAGGAACCATCACTTTGAGGTATGATCAGGTGCTGAATTTTGAGAGTTTGAACCTGCCAAACGATATCCTGATGCCCTTCAATTTGCGACTTTTTGAAACTACATCCGCAGATTACACTTTTTCCTCCATCGTGGAACTTGGCAAGCCATTTTCCGCGAACAATTTGTTTTATGCAGAACTTCAAAGAGCAAGCGATCAGTTGTATTCTATACGGTCATCCATCGACTCTACTCGTAATAGTTTGATTCAAACTTACACGGCAACTTTTACAAGCCCCACTGCACCGGATCGCGTGGTCTCGTTCTGGGTTTATTTGCCGGAAGTGACGATCACCAGTCAAAACGTCTTCGGCGCATTTTCCGAAGTCAAATTCAATTCAATCCGCGACAATGGCGGTTATGCTCGCGAATCATGAGTTTGCCCGTAGATTTTGAAGGCAAGGTCAGGCAAGCACCAGTTGTCGGGATCAACGGCTACCCGTATCAAATCTCCGCGCGGGATCTGATGGCCAATTTTAAGTATCTCGACCAGTGGCCGCAAACTCCCGGCGCAGGAACATATGTCCTCGGCTGTGTGGATGGCGTGGTGCAATGGCTCGAAACAGAAGGCTGCGAATCATCATCAGCATCGGCATGATTAAGACCAGTTCAGGCAGAGTTGTCTTAAAAAACGGCAAGGCATCCTGCGTCTGCTGCGGATCGTGCAATTTAGAGTGGATCACTACTTACAGCGGACAAAATAATGGCAACCCTTGGACTGTCAGCAACAACGGGTCTGGGCTTAGAATTGATTTGGAAGACAGTGAAAACTGTGGAGGGTCGAATGAAAACGTCCAGTCAGGCACAGCGATTGCCACCATCACAGTCGTCGGTTCCAACGTAGAGCTTGGGTTTGCGTTTTCTGGAATAGCAGAGATGCAAGACTCTGGCTTCGAGAACATCTCATTTTACTTGGACGATGAACGGGTTGCATCAGCTACATCGCCCGGTGGCAATTTAGGCTGTGAGATGGGACCGTCTGTCGTTACATACTGGGTCAATCCGCCCTACATTCTTGAAGCCGGAACGCACACGTTTTTGGTTGATTTTAGCTCTGGCGACAGCCTTTTCCACGTCGGCAGCTACTATGCAGCCGAATTTACATGCCAAGCAATAGCACCATGAGAAATAAAATAGCGCCTAATTGCCAGCATCGCAGAACTACGGCAAGCAATAATCTGTTTTCTTGCTCAATCGGCCTTTACGGAGGTCATCCGTATTTAGGCAACTGCATTACTTGCGTAGCAAATGCAGAAAACAACGCGGAGCATTTTGAGCAATTGAAAAAGCGACAAGCGATTTCGCACCCACCCCAGGCGCGCCGCGTGTCTGGCTGCTGCGATTCAGCACTAAACCCTTCAGTTTGACAGCCAGCTAATCAGCATAAGCCATCACCACTATGAACCTTTCCAACTCCCGCGCCGTCATCGGCCTGACTTCAAAAGCCACACCGACCAGCACCGCCGTGAATGGCACCGTTCAGATCGGTGACAATTCACAAAACATCAGCTTGCCCAATGTTGATGTCGCCTATTCCATCCGCGCATTCTTCGCTGCTGGAACTCCTACATTTGCGGTCAACCTCACTACCGGTGCAACAACCGGATCGACCGCGTTTGTGACTGGTTCTGGACAAGTCGAGACCGCAACGGCTGCCGGAACATGCACAAATTCCGGCGATATCACCGTAACGGTGACGAGCGCAGGCATGACCGGATCACCACTAGCCGTCAGCGTGCCGATCTTGAACGGCGACGTGGCAGCTACATGGGCGACCAAGGTGCGCAGTGCGCTTACCGCTAATGCTGTCATCGCCGAGCGTTTCACGATTACCGGCGCAACGACTGCCATCATCCTGACTCGCAAGCCCGGCCAAGTGCTGACCGATGGCACAAACTCGGTCAACCTTTTCGTAGCTACCGACGCAACGCTTAATGTGGCGATTGCTGCTGGCACCACAGGCATCACTGCCGCAGCCACATCCGCAGACACCACAGCAGCCACCGTGACAAGCGGCGTTTACATCCTCGATGGAGACGCTAAAGACTTTGAAGGCGTGACTATCCCGACTTGCGTTCCAAATGGAGTGCTTTTCGTTAATGGCGGAACGAACGCACTGACTGCGACCGGTGGCGGCACGCTAGCCGGGCTCGACATCGAAGGCGGGTCGTCCATTCTGTTCGCTGGCGGCAACGTCCTGACCGGCGAGACTGCACTGAGCATCGTCGGCGGATCGACTTTCTTGACCGTAACTGTCCTTGCTAACGCGTAAGATGAGCTGCTGCCCATCATCACCTCCAGCCATCGAGCTACCATGCGCGTTCAAGGGCGCGACATGGGACGGCCTGACCTGGCGCATCGACTCGACCGACGGCACCGACTACGACGCGGTGCTGTCATCGGCGCGCTTCCAGTTGCAAGACTCGACTGGGGCGGCCGTGCTGACGCTCACGAGCGCCGTGGGGACGGAGATCACGCTGAACGTAACATCCGCCCGCCTCTGGTCGGTGACGGTCGAGAAACGCCTCCTGACGCTCGACGCGGGCATCTACTCATGGGCGCTGGAGACGACTGATGCGGACAGCACGATCAAGGTGCAGCTTATCGGCACGCTCACAGTAAAGCCTGACCTCATCCTCTAAAAATCACATGGCAACTCAAGTCACAGTCAATGCCGGTCAAGGCTCCACACAGGTGACAGTCAT
>Ga0181355_1000942_pt1 | contig 12757 bp, 14 predicted proteins | sample Fa13VDMM15DN_FD_130099 | JGI IMG/M metagenome (GOLD analysis project Ga0181355, IMG submission 130099) | Freshwater viral communities from Lake Michigan, USA - Fa13.VD.MM15.D.N | ecosystem: Environmental > Aquatic > Freshwater > Lake | place: USA: Michigan | collected 2013-09-23 | reverse complement strand
TGCAAGGCCATCTTGTTGGCTTCTTTGCCAACCTGGCCTGGCTTGATATCCACGGTCAACGCCATGGCATATCTAGGATCTCGTGCTTGTTTCTTTGTGGGAATATACCCTGACGCATTTTCCTGCACAGGGTCTTGCGGTTGCGGCAAAGATTTTTTCAAGACTTGCGGTGCCTGATTCTGTGCATAGTCTCTCACTGCTCCAATCAATTCTTCTCTAGCACCACCTGATGTTATCTTTGACAGGCCATGCAGTTGTCGTAAAAAATTAAGACCTTTTTGTATGCTAGGACCATCTTGCGGTGGAGGTGTGGGTTCATTGTCTTGCTCTTTGACAGGCCGATCCCAGACCTCAACGTCTGGCGGTGGCGGTTGCTTGAACGCATCTTTGAATGGCTTGGGCGGAGCAGTGAGGTAATTTATAACGTCTTTCAATCGCTCCTGCCAGGCCTTTTCGTTGGGATATTGTTTTAGTTTATCCTCTAGCTCGGCTTTTTCTTTTTCCAGCTGTTGTTGCATGGCCTTTTGAACTCTTAGTTCATACTCAACTCGCTCAGCATCAGCGGCTATTTTTTTTCTAAGGTCTGCTTCAATGCTTTTGGGGTTCTCACCACGGCTGAGTCGATCACGCAAGGGATCAATTCGCGGATCTGACTCCGGTGGTTGTCCTTTGTATGGTGGATACACTTTTTCTTGCAAAGGTTGCAGAGTCTTAGGATCAAGATTCTTGGGAGTCACAGCACGATCAATTGCATCTCCGGCACTGCGTAACCATTCGTACCCGGTTTTCTTTATGGTGTCCAGCACACCAGGTCCTTCGGCAGGCATGGGCTTTATGGGATCAGGTGTGTACCCAGCCACATAGTTCTGTGTTTGTTTGAAAGGTGGAACTCCACCATATTTTGCCACGTTGCCAGGGCCAGCGTTGTAGGCAGCCATAGCCAACACAGGATCTTTCCAGCGAGTCAACTGCTGACCAAGAAACTGAACTCCAGCACGAATATTTTGATCAGGATCGTTGGGGTTGGTCACTCCCATTGTTTTCTGTGCCACTGGCATCAATTGCATGACACCCTGAGCACCACGTTTGCTTACGATACTGGCTCGCTTGTTGGCGTCTCCAATGTGTCCGGTTTCTTTGTTCATGACATGGCGAACCATGCTCAGTGGCACATTGTGTTCTTTAGCATATTTTTGTGCCAGTTGATCATAGTACTCATGTGAGTACTGCGTTTGATCACCGGGCGCGGCTTCGTTGATGTCAACCCCACGAAAGTATTCAGGATGCTGATCAGCAAAGTGTCGCATCATTATGCCGGCCTGTGCATTGGCTTCATTTTCCCACTGTGATCCAGTGGCACCGCCATCATCGGGTATGCCTTCGCGTTCTTCTTGATGTGCATGAGTGAGCTCATGTGCCATGGTGCGCAACACATCAAGTATGTGTCGTCCATGCAGACTCAAGATCAGGGTGTGATTATTAGAGTTGTATTGTCCAAAACTACCGGTGCGTTCGCTCCAGTCAGGAGTGTGATGAAACGTCATCTTGGGAATGTCTTGCAGTCCAAGATAGTCAGCACAGTAACCGGCAAATCTCTGTAGTGTTTTTTCACTGTCAGCAGAATCATGCGACTCGGCCACTGTTGCAAATCCATAGTGTTGTTTTTTCACAGGTTGAGCACGTTCTCTCAGACTGAGTTCTCGAGCATGCGCTGCATTGAGGGCGTCATAGAGTTTTTGAATATAGCCCTGTGTGCGCAACATTTTAAATGCTAGATTTTCTGCGCCAAATTCTCCATTCTCGGCCAGCCCAGTGGCCCGCATGTTTTTGATTTTAGCAACCAGATTTGAAATTACAGCCTCATCACCTGATGCAATGGCGGCGTCAATACGTGACACAAGGTCTTCGTATTTGTGGCGCACTGACACATCGTCGACTCTGGCACGTTTTCTTCGGGGCACACTGACCCACTGGTCAGCCAGCACAGAATAAATTCCCTGACTGTGATGTTCATCTTCAATGGGCTGCACATAGAGCTCTACATCAGCATCGCCTATGGTTATGTCATGTTGATCGTTGTACTGATACTTTTTGGCATTGAATAACTCACGATAAACTTCGGAGTTCATCTTGGGCATGTCCACCACCAAGTGGAGATCAATGTCAGAGTATGGAGTGTAGTTGTAGGCAGCGTTGGAGCCAGAAATAGTGATGTCTTTGATCTCTAGATCTTCGATGCCAAGAAAGGTTTTGAAGTCGTCAGCAATGGCCAACAAGGCCCTGCGTACTTCAGAGTGAAGCTGTTCGTCGCGACCCCACAACCGAGGATTAAGTCGATTGTGGAATCTAACAGCATCGCCGAGATTAAATTGATCCAGTTCGTTGATATTCATACGAACTGTATTTACCGGTTAGGCTGCTACCTTAGTTTTGGCTCGACTTTTACCTAAACTACGTACCCGGGGTGCCGGCGCAGCTTCTGGAACTTCGGCTGCCACAGTTGACAGTGCTTCAATCTGTGGTGCAGCCACTGGAGTCACTGCTTGTTCGTTCTGTTTTTGCAGATCCAGAGCCTTGAGATCTTCATAGAGCTTGTCTTGTGTGGCAAAATCAAACACATAGGTGCCGGTGTGACGCAGCAACACACGTTTGTCTACCCAGATCTGTCCACCTAGATCACGCCAGTTTTCACAGAATGTCCAGTCCTCGCTGTAGTAACGATTTTCTCGTACTGCAGTATCAAAATAAGTTTTCATGTATTGATCCAAGCTGGGATCAAGACCAATGTCATTTTTAAAGGGCTTGACAGCAGGGTGACTGGCAATTTTTTCCAGCACATGACGCTTGATCAGCATGAAGCCAGTGCCAGTCTTGGTTACTTCTAGCAGACCATTGGGATCGTTGTCAGGAGCACCTGGAATGCCATTTACACACCATTTCACAGGTATGGTTTTCATGGGGTACAATCCACCTATGACATCTTTGTCATGATTCAGCAAAGCCAGCAGGTGCCAAGGTTCCCAGCCAATGTCAGCATCAATAAACATCAGGTGTGTGGATTCTTTGGTGGCCAGGAACTTGGCACTGAGTGTATTACGTGCTCGACTGATCAGACTTTCATTGGTCATTGTTTCCACAGTCCAGTCAATGCCCAATTGGCGACAGGTGTTTGACCATTTGATAAAACTCATGAATGTAGATTCAGTGAGCTGCCCGCCATAGCAAGGCATACAGATATGAACACGGGTAGTGCGCAGATAGTCAATGTTGACTTGAATTTGTTGTTGATTCGCCGCAGGCGCTGTTTGTTGCTGTTCGGACATGAGTTCCTCTTAAAAAAATGTGTGTGATATTTACTGCCGTTGCTGCGGGGGTATTAGATTTTGCGTACAGCTTCTTCGAGATAATCGCTGTTTATAGTCAAGTCATTGCCCGTTGCATATTCTACCAGTCGCACTTCACGCTCTAAGCGTAACACACGTTCCAGTAAATTGCAACCACGCTGGGTGGGTTGACGGCGCTGTTCGTTGACAAATTCCTGTACCTGTTGAGCTGCAATTAATCGATCATCAAAGGCTGCTTTGATATTGGCATCTACATCGCCATAGAGATCATGGATGATGTTGTTGCGTTCAATGTCGTTGGCTTTGATATAAAGTTCACGAATCTGCGATGCTGAATTGGCATCTGCTCCACGCACTCGGAAGTTCACCGTGGGAGTGAGTATGACATATCCGTGCTTGTCTAAGGGCTTTAGTCCTTTGCCCGAGGCAGGCATGGGTTGCATGTAACTGGGCGATCCATCTTTTTTAGGGCCAAAACTAAAACGTTCAGCATCTTTTTGGCTGAGAGCAAAAATTACTGCAGTGGTGGCAGGATCAAAATTATCAGTGATTTCAGTGGCTTGATAGGGGTTCTTGACCTGCACAATATGATCACTTGGCACACCCAGTTTCACCATCATGTTTTGCTTGTCACCAAAACTAAAAGGTGAAGTCACTGGAGCTTGTTTACCTGAAGTTGCAATGAACACATTGTCTGCACCATATCGCTTGGCAAGATACAGATAGCTGGCCAAATGGCCTTTGTGAAATGGATGAAATCTACCAGGATAAATGACAATTGTACGCATGTTCTATTTATTGTTAGGAATGCTCTAAGAGCCACATCAGCACAGGAGTGGTAAGCTCCAGAGTCACTGTGCCGTTGCAGCCCATGACACCGCTGAATTGATGATTGGTTGGTTCACCGTTGCCGTTGAAACTATGCTGATATGATCCTAGCTTGTGCAAGATATTATCAGCGGGGATGTCAGAAACTTGGAAGTTAGAAATGATTAATCTGGGGTCTTGCAAAAAATTGCCCTGAGCATCAAGCTTGGTGTGCTCGGACTGCTTACCTAACATTTGTATTTGAAGACAGTGAGTTTCTGCTTGCATACTGTCGGCAAACTTCACCGAGACTGGATGTGTGTGATTGACATGATCAACTGTGGCCACTGCGATATTGTCAAACCAAACTTTCAAGCCTAGTGGGCACTGGCTGTCAGTGGGAGTTACATCAAAACTAACAACAACATCAATCATCAGTATGTGACATTGACACGAATTATTGTACCAAAATTAAAATTTTGAATTTCAGCTCGCAGCCATGTGAAATTTCCTGGCACAGCGATGGGGTGATAGTCGGTGATTATAGTGCTGTCTCCGCCGTATCTAGCAACCTCAAACCATGCAGGACTGGTGGCAAAATCCTCATCAGTCACCGTGCCGGGACTACGATCCAGTGTGGCTTGAATTATAATTGTACCTTGAAAATTTTCCAAGTTGAACCACACTGTCTGAATGAATCCATGCCCTTTGTAGTAGTTGGCTGCTTTGATGGGATCACTGTACCAATCCTGGGAACTCCCATCATAGTTGCCGCTGGGAGTGCCTGCCACAGTCAGCGGGATCAGTGTAACGGTGTTGATCATTGCGATGAATCAACTTCCACAATGATGTCAGATCCCACTAGTTCCTGTACCACTGCTTCTAGAGCAGCCACAGTTTCTTGGCCCACCAGGGCGCCAGCAGTCTGATCATTTTTGATCAATTTGCTGAGTTTGATAACAATGATTTCTTCGTGTATTTTAGCCATAGTCAATTATTTAGTGGTTCTTTTACTATATTTCGAGTTTCTCGCACAAGATTTGGACGTACCAATGTCAGCATTTGCAACAGTTTTAAATCACAGTGATCAAAGAAAAAGTTGCCGTATGTGCGAATATTGCTGTTGTTGCAGTACTTTTCCAGGCTGGGGCTCATGCGTATGCAGTTTTGATTTTTCAACCAATTAGACACAAAGGTTTTTTCCTGCGCAGTCAACAAAGCCTGTCGAAAGTATGTACGGTATTGATGATCACTGGATTTAACCAGCACAGATCCTTTGCTAGTGGTCACTGTTGCCTCGGTAAATTTAACCCGGCCCAGGGAAATCTCTCCAAACTTTTTTAGCCAAGCCAAATCATTGCTGTAGATATAAACAACGTGATAGCCTATCACCAATTTGTGTGACTTAGACTTGCTCAACTCTGACACAAATTTCATCAACACTTCCAACACACCAGCAGGTGGTGGTGATGATGCAATTTCATTACTGGTGTGAGAAGAAAATAATCCTATGCGTTGACGAAGCTTCCAGGAATGTTGAATATGTAATCGTTCCTTGACCGTGTCAAGGTCGCGTGATTCGTCACCGGTGAGTTCTCTCAAGCAACCAGCATACTCAACCACTGCTCGTATGCAATGCGAGTAGCGGTCATAAAACAATCGATCACGTGATGTTGGCATTGTTGATCTCAATAATTCCTGCTGAATTTACCGTGGGCAATGCAGCCGGGGCAAATTCAACTTGGTTGTTGATCAGATGTGCCATCAAACTACAGTCTTGAAGATTGTCAAACAGTATCTTCTTGCTGAGTGGCACACGAATTAGTTCATCAATTTTACGATTCAATGGCCTTGCTCCCATCTTTGAATCATAGCCTTTTTCTGCCAGAAAGTCAATGACTTCTTCAGTTAGATGCAACGAGATGTTCTTGGCAACAAGGCTTGCTTTGAGTTCGTCAACAAACTTCACAACAATTTTCTTCACAGCAAGATGATCCAAGCGAGCAAACTTGCAAATCAAATCAATACGATTTCGCATTTCTGGTCGGAAGAACTCCTTCATGGCACGGTCTTCTTCGCCGGTTTTTTCCATGTCACCAAAGCCAATGTTGTTGTTTTCGTTGGCCTGCGCACCCAGGTTACTGGTGAGAATAATAATACAGTTCTTGATGTCTACTGTTTTGCCATTTGATCCGGTCACGCGACCTTCATCCAGCATTTGCAGTAAGATGTTTGATACGTCGGGGTGAGCTTTTTCAATTTCATCAAACAGCAGAATACTGTAGGGATTCTTTGAAAGATCCGAGATAAGTCTACCACCGCCTACATTGCCATCTTCAAAGCCCACATAGCCTGGTGGCGCACCAATAAAGCCGGACACTGTGTGCTTTTCTTGATATTCACTCATGTCATACTTCAGCAACTTCATGTCAAGATGTTCGCTCAACAATCGTGCCAGTTCAGTTTTACCTGTGCCTGTGGGACCTAAGAACAAGAAGCTGGCAATGGGACGACGTGTGTTGCCTATGCCTGCGAAGTTTATGTAGATGCGTTCCAGCACTGAATCCACCACAGACTCCTGTCCATACAAGCGTGTCTTGATGTTGGACTCAAGTTCTGCAATGTTTGTGCTGCGTTCATTTTGCAAGTGTTCCACAGGCACAGTTGTGACACGACTCAGCTGTTCCATGATCAAATCGCGATTGATCAGCACAGTGCCGGCATCTTTCACACGCTCTCGTGCGCAGGCAGCGTCCAGCAAGTCAATGGCCTTGTCAGGGTTCTTTTTGTCATGTATGTAACGGTTGGCTAGATCCACTGCTGCTGTGATGGCATCAGTGCTGACTTCAACATCATGAAACTGTTCCAGCCTTGTTGCTACACCAATTAAAATTTGTTCAGTGACATCACGTGTGGGCTCGTCAATGCTGAGTCTGTAAAAACGTCGCATCAGCGCACGATCTTTTTCAAAGCTCTCGTAGTATTCTTCCCAGGTAGTTGATGCAATGACTTTGAGTGTGCCTTTGGTTATGGCTGGTTTCAGCATGTTGGCTAGATCCAGACTGCTCTGTCCTGAACTGCCAGCACCTTTCATTGTGTGTGCTTCGTCTACAAACAACACACAGTTCTTTTTGCTTTCTAATGCAGTGATCACCATTTTGAGTTTCTCTTCAAACTCACCACGGTACTTGGATCCTGCCAGCAACGACCCCACTTCCAAACTCCAGAGTTCGTGATTTTTCAAGAACTCAGGTACACGGTTTGCTGCCATTTCCTGGGCCAGGCCTTCTACGATACAGGTTTTGCCCACACCAGGATCACCCACCATCAACACATTGGCCTTGAAGCGGCGTGCCAGCACAGTGATCATTTCGTGCAGTTCTGTCTCACGTCCAATCAAGGGTTCCAGTTGTTTTTTCTGCGCCATCACAGTGAGACTGGTGCAGTATTCTGTCAGCACGTCTGATGCCTGTTCATTGGTCATTTTGACCTCGCTGGCCTGATAGTGACGTTGAAAGAAAGTGTTAAATTCTTTTTTGGTAACACCGTACTTCAACAAAAAATACTGTGCATGCGAGTTAGTCTCTGTGAGCATTGACATGTACAAGTCAATTGTGGAGATCTGTCTGCGCCCATGAAACATGGTCTGTGTGATGGCTCGGTTAAACAGTCGCTCCAGCCCGCTGGTTTTTTTGGGAGTGACATCAGTATCTTTACTTTCGATGTTTTTCAATCCATCAATGTAACTTTCTAGTTCATGCTCCAGCATGGGCACTGCTGTACCAAATTTTTCTAGTGTTTTTCTAAAAGGCGGATGCCGGAGCATGGCCAACAGCAGATGTTCAATCATAACATACTCATGCCGCTTTGACGCTGCAATGCGAATACTTGATTCGACAATTTGTTCAATTTCAGGATTGGTTTGCATAATATATAGGAAAGTCCACTGGGTTGAGTACGTATTTAAGTATAACACCCAGTGAATACAAGAGCAAGTTAATTTTTTACCATTTCTTGATGAATTGCTGCCATCAACTCAGGAGAAATTGAATCCGGCATCACAGCAACCAGCTTCACCACAATGTCTCCGCGTGTGCCGTTGCGGTCAGGCAAGCCCTGTCCACGCAATCTCAGTTGGGTATTGGGCTTGCTGTGAGGAGGCACGTCAACTGACAGTCTTTCACCTTGTATGCCAACAATAGGTAAACTTATGCCCACTATCAATTCCCAAAATGTCAGATCGCATTGAGTGATGAGATTGGGACCTTTGCGAGTCCACCGGCCGTCAGGACGTATTTTAAAAGTCACAATTAGGTCTATGCCACCAGGTGCTGCATTGGGATACTGCACGGTGTCGCCGTCCTCGATGCCTTGCGGAACAGTGATTTCCACAGTGTGTGACCCTTGAGGAGTGTTGACCTGTATTATCTGGCGCCGAGTCTGCACAATGTCCCGCAGATCCAATACCAGTTGAATACGAGCCTGCGGTTTCATGTTATGACTGAATCGTGCGCCAAACATATTGAAGATTGAATCAAAATCAAATCCTGATCTGCCAAACGGATCAAAATTGCCTGAAAATTCTGGCATGGGGTTGTCGTACTGTGACCGCGTTTGCGGATCGCTGAGTGTTCGGTAGGCTTCTTCGATGCTCTGAAATGCGGCAGTGTCACCGCCGCGATCTGGATGATGCTTGAGTGCCATGCGGCGGTAAGCTGCCTTTATTTCTTCTGCCGAAGCAGTGCGTTCTACGCCTAGTGTCGAGTAATGGTCCATAGATTTCTAGTGGCAAGAGCCCCGAAGGGCTCCTGCAGGTTTGAAAGGTAATTTACTTCTTACCGTCAGGGATTTTAGTTCCTTCTAGCTTTTTATGTATCTTGATTGTCTTGCATACTTCTTTTTCTTTCTTGGTTTTGGCATCCGTTTGTTTGGTGCAGACTTTTTTGATTTTTGGTTCATGATTGTCTGCCCGTGCAGTTGGCAATGTTAACAAACTAATTAGTAATACTATAATATATTGCATTTTATATCTCCTTTTGTTTAATTATATAAATTGATGCCAATACCACGACCAGACTACCAGCCCCAGACAAATACTAAAAAATTTGAAGTATCCCACGGGATCATCTTGAAACCTCACAGGCCCGGACTTGCGACGAATCAATGGGTTTGTTCCTTCCCACTGCTTGGCAATGGTTTTTGTAGGTATTTGGATTTCCGCCGCGGGCACCACCTGGCTCGGTTGAATTTTAAAAAAATTATGTTGTCTAGGTAAATCAGGAAATATCATTGTCTATTGTCTCCCAACTTGGATGACCAGCTGGCCATAACAATGCAAACATTGTTTGATCTACAGCGTGAACAAAGTGTACAGTGATAAAATCAACCCCACGCTTGACTTTAAAGTTCAAGGTGGGGTGCAAACGTCTTATACCGCGAAGCCTATTAAGGATTCTTGTTTTACGCAGGCCATTTCTAGCACTACCTAAGTATCCCTTATGGACATCTATTCTAAACTGCACAGTTGACACACTGTTATTTAACGTTTTTTACCAACAATACTGTCAGCAATTCTACGTTGGTTAGCGTCAATGCTCTCGCGCAAGCCAATGACTTCCTCACGTAGGTCATTACCGTTTTCCTGCAGTTCTTGCAGACTGTCGCCTAGGCCCTGTGCAAACTCTGAAACTTCTTTGATACGAGCACGACCAACCTGTGCGTCTTTGGCCAGGAGTTGACTGACTTCCATGGCCTGCTGAATACGCTGATCATTGGTGATGTTGGTAGCATCGCGCATCAATTTGACCAATTCACCGTCAAACCATTCGGCATTTTCATCAGCTACGTCAGAAATAAATGCAGCCATTTCTTCATTGGCAGCGTAAAACTTTTCTGATGCAGCACCAATTGCTTTGATAGCGTTGGCCATTTCAAATGAGATTTCTCCCATGCGACGATTCATTGTATTGCGATGATTGAGGTATTCCAATTTGGTTTTGTTGATCATGCTTTCTTGGAATGTGGCGTGCTCAGAAGTTTCAGGCTTGAGCAAATTCAATGTCATCAAACGATTACGATAAACATCATCTGTGGTGCGCATGATCATTTCTCGATTACCACCGGCATTAATTGCCCAGCTCTGCATGGCGTCAGTGACGTTCTCTTCCACAATACTACGAACAACTTGAGTCTGTGCTACATTGTATTGCACATAGGCTTCAACTTCAAAAGCACGACGTGTCTGTTCGGCAATCATTGCTGCCTGTGCTTCAGGATCCATGCCAGCATGCATGCTGAGAAAACTGCTGGCAGGCTTGAACTCAAACTGATCTTCTACCGCTTGTACAGATTTTGCTTTCTTTGCCACTGGCTTTTTTGCCAGGACTTTCTTGGGTGCTGCTTTTTTTGCAGCAGGTTTAGCTTTGGTTGCAACGGGCTTTTTGATTGCCATAAAATCTCCTAGTAGGTTAATGGTCCTGCAAGACCAGTCTGGTACTTATTAACTACAACTTTGACCCTTAAATTTCCGGGAAGTCGGGCTGTGTGGGAGCCTTCTTACCGTTGACCATTTGTACTCCACCGGCTGCTGCTGCTGGGGGAGGTGGGGGCGGTGCGTAGCTGGGCGCGGGTGCTGCCATTACCGGTTGCTGCATCATCACAGGCTGTTGCACTGCGACTGGCGCTGCACCACCGTTGTTGGCACCGCTGAGTTTTTCCTGTGTACGGCCATATGCACTGACACCAATAATAGCACCCATGGCAATGTGATACAGGCCGCCGCCTTGAAGGGTCAGTGGCGTCCACATGCCCACAGCCTGCCCTGGGTTATAATACTGTAAAATATTATAAAGGATTGGTCCCAGGATAAAGTCAAACAAACATGTGGCCATGTAAGTCCAGCCCATCATTGGGCGCCATTTGGCGTTCATCCAGTCTTCTTGTTTTTTGGCACTGCCGTTTAATTTTTCGTATTCTTTTGCATCCATTGTCAGCTCCTTTTGTTATTGATGCCAGCCACCCAAGGCAAAACACTCGCAGCCGGGTGGTGAGGTAAAAAGTCCCTTGTCAATCAACAGCCACTCGGGTGGCAATGATTTATCTTTACGCCACTGATCAAATATCAGTTTAACGTGCTCCAGTATCTCAGCCTGATAAGTGAGATTAGGCCAAGTTAGTTCGTTGTTGGTCACACACCGGATGAGCCCAGCATCGTGTGCCACCATGACGTCTTGAAGATTGTAAGTTTGGGCTGGACTGGCCAACAGTAGACTGGCACCAGGTTTCATGTGTGCCAACAGTTTTCGGTCAAACAGGTTTTGTGTGCCACCTTCAAGCAGGCCCACAATCTCCAGCGGGCAGTTTGATACCACAACATCACAATCTTGTACCACTGCTGCTGCGTCAGGCAGCCAGGTGAGATTGTATTCAGCTTCTTCTTCCGACTCCCACTTGTGCGGGTCGTAGTAATTTATTTTTATTGCAAATGGTTTCAACAACTCAACCAATCTAGCTGCTACTTGACCCAGTCCAATCAATCCAATCTGTTGATGCTTGAGATCACGTCGTTGTTCTCGGGCAATCTTCAAGATATAATATAGTTGCTGTTCGGCATAGCTGTACTGCGATGTGTGGGCAACTTTGGCCAACGTAACTTTGCGATCTCTCACTGCATCAGCATCAATGTTGCTGTGCTCGGCACCGGCCACTATGATAAGCTGTAGTTTTGGAGCCGCCGCCAACACTGTTTGATCAATAAAAGTTCCGGTCCAGGCCTGAGTTATTATCACTGTGACATCTGCCAGGTTGGCAACAAAGTCCCGATTGTTGTCAGCCACTACACATTGCACATTCTTGTTGTTGAAATATGCGCAGAGTTCAGCCGAGGCATTTTTGCTCAAAGGATCACTGGGCTGGGCTGACCCTAGAGCATTGTACAGCACTTTCATTTTTTATTCCTGCCCATTTGATGCTCTTTTTAAAAATTGTTAATAACCAAATCTTGTGGCATAGGTGGCGTACTGTGCCTGTATTTCTGCCAAGGTCAACACACCGTTGTAGGCCTTGACAAATCCTATGTCAGCAGTTTGTATCTCAGTGGCAGCTGAACGACTCCACATTCTCAATTGATTGAAACCACCACCGCCGGCATTGGTGCCTGTGAACAAATAGGCAGTGGGTTGCGTACTGGTTGCACCCCAGAGTTGTCCCACGCCGGTCAAGGTATTCCATGTTGCCCAGTTGAAATGCCACACTGTGTCAGCACCGGATCCGGGCAAGTTAACTGAGAAGTTGGGATAAAATGCATTTGGATTGCCATTGTATGCACCAAACATCCAGTCTTTGCTGGCTTCACTCTGAGTGTTCAACAGTCGACCTGTTGATGTTGCCGACAGTTTATAGGTCATGAACACACTGTAACTCTGTCCTGCCTGCGGGTGGTACCGGAGTTTGCGGAGTACCTGTGGGAACTGCAGCAGGAACAAGATCAATTGAACTTAATGGTATGTCTGCCATGTTATGCGCCTAAAATGTGTAATGCATGTGCGTAATGCTTCTTACGATCTTCTAAACCAATTGTGCCACCGTTGATGATTTTAGTCATCTTT
>Ga0181355_1000941_pt1 | contig 12798 bp, 6 predicted proteins | sample Fa13VDMM15DN_FD_130099 | JGI IMG/M metagenome (GOLD analysis project Ga0181355, IMG submission 130099) | Freshwater viral communities from Lake Michigan, USA - Fa13.VD.MM15.D.N | ecosystem: Environmental > Aquatic > Freshwater > Lake | place: USA: Michigan | collected 2013-09-23 | reverse complement strand
TTAGTTAGAGATTCTAAAAGAGGTAATACACCAGCCAGAGATTTAAACAATTACAATGATGTTTTAGATATAGATGCCGATGGTATTGTTGGTGCTGAAACTGGATTGTTTGATGATGGTGGTTCTGTTGGAGTAAGTTATGCAAGAGGTGGTGCTACTGATGTTACTGTAGATAACTGGGATGATATACCAGATACATTTAAAAATGTTAGATTGCCAAAAAAGATTGATTGGTTGCCAACTCCAGACAATGATGGGTTATTTGAAATTGCAAAGCCATTTTTAAGTAAAGACCCTTTAAGACCAGCAATGGAAGGTATGAACTTTGATAATAATGGAATTACATTTACTAATTCTTATATTTTATTAACTATACCAACTACTAATAACAACTATCAAGGAATATACAAGCATATAAACATAAAATCCACACAGTCATTAAAAAGTGCATTTCCAGAAGGTTTTGTTAAAGTTAACGCTACATACCCAAAATACGAAAATGTAATACGCAAAGAAAAAGATAATGTTAAAGTAATTTATATTGATATTCTAAAACTATTAACTTATTGCAAAGTAGCAAGGAATTATTCTGGAAAGAATGAAATTACTTTTAAAATTAATGACTCTGCTATGTCTTTTAATGCAGATTACATTATTGATTTTTTATCATCATTAATTAAACTTGACGATAATACTTTTTGGTATGTTAGTTACAATTCAGTTAAACAAGCATTAGTTTTTACCAAAAAAATATCTTATGAATTAGGTAAAGATATTATTGGATTAATAATGCCTTATATATATTCAAAAAGAACAGATTATGGTACGCAAAATGATGATAAAAATGCAGTGTTAAATGTTTTTTTTGATTTTGACAAAGATGTAATTCGTAATGCTGATGGAAGCATAAATAATTTCACTTCTAAACCAACTACAACAAGAGCAAAAAGAACACCAAAGACAACTGCAAGTAAAACCAGTAAACTATCAAGTAGAGTTCTAACAAAAGATGAGTTATACGATAGCAAAATTTGGATTGGAGATGATGTTGCTTTAAGAGATAAAGTTATAGCAAAACTATTAGAAATAGGTATTCCAAGAGATACTAAATATGGAAATCCTAATTATGACAAAGATGTAATAATAACTATTTATGGAGAAGATTTTGTAGTATGGAGTGACGATAAATCAGTTTTTGATGCAAATGAAAAAAAAGAAATTTTTGAATCAGATTTATTTCCTACTGCATCTGCAAGTCAAACCAGTGTACAAAATACGCCAGTTGATAATGAAGATTGGGTTAAGAAGTTTACAGCTGATTTAGATAAGTTAGTTGTTCCACAAAATGACCCAGCTTTTACAAGTGCATTATCAAAAGAACATACAGATTTAGATGCTTTAATAAAACTATTACCATCGTTTCAACAAAGCAAGTACGCAGTGGAACGAGCAAAGATATTGAAGGAAATAAAAAAACTTCATTATAAATTAACGTATGAAGGATTTATAAAGCCAAACGAAGCGTTGTCAAGTGATGCAAATTTATTTACACCACAAGGTTTATTAGATTATTATTTTACACAAGCTACTCAAAATCCAACTGCTGACCTTGAACCAGCTTGTGAACTTATAACGCCTAACGGAGAAAAAAGTAAATTACCGTTGAGTGCTTATTTAAACGTAAGAACACCACAATTTAAAAATTGGTTTGGGGATTGGGAGAAAGCATACGAAACTGGCAACTATGTTAATTGTTCAAAAATGATTGACCCAGATACAAAAGAACCTAAAATATATTTTCACGGAGTACGAAAGTACGTTCCTAACTTTGGGCAATTTAGTAATATGGGGCAAGGAGTTACAAGACCTTATGGTGCGTTTGAACCACCAAGTTTTCCAGCTTCATATTTTGCTGGAGAAGAAGATTATGCGAAATTCTATGGTGGACTTGCAGAAAATATGCCAACACCATCAGCAGACTATAAACCATTTATATATAAAGTGTTTTTGTCAGTAAAAAATCCAATAAGTTTGTTGCCTTTAGATTTTATGTTAAGCTATAAAGATTTTATGGATTACATTTACGTTGGTTACGGAGTTAAAGTTGACCCTAATCAAGAATTGCTAAAACAACTTAATAACGATATTATGAAAAAAAATCCTATGTGGATTTATGTTCGTAGAGATATTGGGTTTATTGAGAAATTAAAAGATTATGGTTATGATGCTATATTTCAAATGGGGGATATACCAACATTTTTACCAAATGGACAAGTAGAGCCAGATAGAACAAAACATTTACAAGAAGTAGAATATTTAACTTTTTACCCAAGTCAAGTGAAAAGTGCAATAGTTAAGAAAAGTTTTTATTTTGACTTTTTTAATGATATAAGATTTAAAAACGGAGGATATGTTCGTATATAACAAAGGAAAGTTAGAAAAAAATGTAATACCAATTTCGCAAGATGAATTTATCTTTCGATTAACTCACGTTACAACTGGTATGACTATCGAAGTAAATTTTAATAATCAAAACACAGTAAACAATAATCCCTATAAAGTTTATAGAGAGGTTAATGGTAGCTATGTTGTTTATGAAGAATTTTATAAAAAAAATAAAACTGTAAAAGAAAATTTTGAAGAAGCAATTTTGTTTTTTGAAGATAATATTTATAAAGAATTAGGAGAAACACCACCAGTTGAAGGTACACCTAATACACCACCAGAAACTCCACCAGAAACATTTCAAGAAGTGCCTATTGTTGGAGATATTATTCGAGTTGGAAATAAATATGGAATAGTTACAGATATTATTGATACACAAGTTGTAACAAAAGAGATAAGTAAAGAAGAAGCTATGCGTATTTTACAAAATCAAAAAAATGCACAAATTTCAATTTCACAAAGTGGAAATACAAGTGATGATTTAGATTTAGAAATACCAAGTTTTGATGATGGAGGAAGTTTATCTTCTACAGTTGTTTTTGACACTCAAAAAGATAAGATAATTATTTTAAGAGTTAAGCCACCACAAACTGGAGGAACACCACCACCACCAGATGATGGAACGCCACCACCACCACCAGAACCTCAACCAGATAATGTTGAAGACCCAACAGAAAAAACACCACCACCACCTAAAAGTGGAGATGATGAAGATGAAGAAGGAGAAGATGAAGAAGGAGAAGGAGAAGGAGAAGATGGAGAAGGAGAAGATGGAGAAGGAGAAGGAGAAGGTGGAGAAGGAGAAGGTGGAGAAGGAGAAGATGGAAAAGGAAAAGATGGAAAGGGTGCAGATGGAGAGGGTGCAGATGGAGATTTTGGGGATGATGATGATATGCAGAGTTTAGAAGAAATGTTAAAGAAAATTAAAGAGGATTTTGATAGAGGTAAAACAACAAAAGATATTCAAAATCAACAAGATTTAGATTCGTTAGCAAATGCTTTATCAGTGCCAAAAGACCAAATTAAAAACATCTTTAAAACCAAATCAATAGTAATGAGTGCTATAGGAAGAAGAAATATTTTTGGAACAGATAACGAACAAAGATTAAACGACACATTAAACGAAATTTTTAAATAAAATGAAAAACATAACTAAAAAAGAACTATTGGATATTGCTGATACTACTGATAATCCAGTAGTACAAGAAATGCTACAAAAAAAATTACAAGATGAATTTCAAGGAGATGTAATTGCACAAAAGATGATTCAATTATCGCAACTATTAAGTAGTGCTGGAAATTCTAATTTAGATGAAGCCGAAGTCAAAAGGATAGTTAGAGAAGAAATTGAAACTGAAAAAATTACTTTTGATAATTTAGACGACACAATAAAAAAATTATTAAGTAATCAACCAACTCAAGTAACTTTAAATGTAAAACAAGGTGCATCTATAAGAGTAGTAACTCGTACACTTGACCAAAGCATAACAAGACCTATTGTGCAATTAGTTTTAAGTGATGTTTTAGCAAGAAATAATGTTTATTTATATGGTGGTGCTGGTACTGGTAAAACATATCTTGCCAAAACCATACAAGATGTTTTAGATTGGGATATTATAACTGTAAATTGTAATCAATTTACTTCTGCATTAGAATTAATAGGTGGACAAACTATTGATGGCTACCAAGAAGGAAAAGTTATTAGAGCTTTTGGTAATTTAAAAGCTGATGGAACGCCTACTGGTAGAGGTTGTGTTTTATTATTAGATGAGCTTCCTAAAATTGACCCAAATACTGCTGGTATTTTAAATAATGCTTTAGCAAGTGTTGGAGAATATTATAAAGGAGTGGCTTCTGCAATTCAAAATGCAAAAGGAGATATAATTCAACGTGGAGATTGTTTTATTATGGCAACTGGTAACAGTTTGCTAAACACAAAAGATGCTGAATATGAAGCTAACTTTAAACAAGATTTATCTTTACAAGATAGATTTGCTGGTTCTACATATAGAGTTTCTATTGATAGAAAATTTGAGTGGGAAGGAATACTTCTAAAACAATGGGCGTTTATATATATTTATCTTTCTAAATTAAGAGATGCAATTACCGAAGAAGGATTTACTTCTAAAGCATTTGTATCTATTCGTTTGATGCAATCAGTTCAAAAAACTTATAATGTATTTAGACAAGTTAAACAAGCAAATGGAAGCGTTAAAGATTTTACTGTTGAGCCAGATTTGTCATTTACACCAGCACCAATTGATAGTGCATTAATAAGCGTTCAATCTACAACTGTAAAAACAATACAAAATTCTTTAGACGAATTTTTCAGTTTATTTACATCTGAACAAGCAGATATTTTAAAAACTAAAACAGATTATAGAGGTTGGTTGGATATAGTAAGAGAAAAAAACAAAATGCCAATGGACAAATTAAATACGCCACAAGAATTATCAGAAATTGATTCAATTATATAAAATAATTTATGCAATTAGACAATCTATTTGAAGTAATTAAACAAGTAGGGCAAAAACCCTTCGCAGACTTTGTTGATATATCGACCAGAAATTCTATTACACAAAATACAAGCAAATATGCTTATATGAGTACTGATGGTTTTGTTTTTCAACAATTTAAAAGTTTAGAAGATGCTTTTGATAAAAAAAACTTAATCTTAAATAAGCCAAAAAAAACTCGTTATGAGCAAAGAGCTTTAGAGATGGTTACAGATTCTGAATTTACAAATTACAAGACATTTACAGATTATTTAGATAGACCTAATCCTAAATTTACAAAGATTAAAGAAGTAAGCAAAGTTTTTATTGAAAACATTAAAACACTTATTAATTTAGGAGGTTTATTTGCTAATGATAGAATAATTGTAACGGAAGATACAAGGGGAGTTTTTGATTTTGGACTTGCAAGTTTAGGATTATATAGACCTATTGAGTTTTATTCAAAAAACTTATACGATGATATAGTTAGTGGAAGTGTAAAAAACCCAAATAATACTACAGATTTAGAAATAGGAGTTGTTAACCCAGAGATGGTTAATAAAAAAGTAGCTGGTAGTATTACAATTTTTGTATTTACATATTTAGGAAAAAATTATGAATGTGAAAGAAGACAAAAGGGAACTACAAAAGTTTTTAATAATTTTTCAAATGATTGTTTTTTAAAACAAAATAATGATGGTATTGTAATTACTTATTATTTAAACGATAAAAATAAAGTTTATAATGGAAGTGGTAATGCAAAATTAAAGTATGCTTCAAGTAATAAAAAGTCATATTTAATTTATAACAAAAAAGATGATTCGGTAAAAAATGTAGATATTTTTATGCCAGTAAATTTTTTAGGTGTTAATGATAGCGTTAGAGCAATTGCTTTGTTACCAGCATATTTAATTTCAGCTTCATTAGAAGAATTTGGAATACAATCAAGAATTAGTGCTTTAAGACTTGGTAGCGATTCCAATACACAAATTACAATATCAATACCAGTTAAAGATTATTCAGAATCTACCAAAGAAGCGTTCAACAGAACTTTTTCATTATTATCATTAAGTAGTTCGGCTTCAAGTTTTTTTGCTTTTCATAAAATAATTGCTGGAAATGAAGGAATACAAGCACCACCCACAAAAGACACATCTTCTTCTTTTAGTAATGTTGAATATGATGAACAAACATATATGAATGAAATGATGCAGAGGTATAAAAATTGGGTAGAAGAAAATAAAGATAAACCTTTTTTTAATTCAAAAGTTATTAATCCTAATTTTCAATTTGCTTTAAATCAATTGACATTAAGTTTGCCATCAGATTTAGATTATCCAGTTATATTAGACCAATTGCATTTTATATTCTTTCAATTCTATTATTATATGGACTTTTTGGCTATTGAAATGTTAGGTATGCGAGAGTTTATAAAAAGCGTTTATAAAAGATTTTCAGAAGATGTAACTTTTAGAAAAATATATGAATTGCCAAACACAAAAAAAGAAATTTTAGATTTAATTCGTGCTTATGTAATAACAATGTTAGTACAGAAATATAATGTAGTTACTGGTGGACAATATTTTGATAATCCAGAACAAATTAAGAAAAAAGAAGATACATTTAAAGAGAAAATAATTTCATTAAACGAAGAAATAAACACTATATAATGGAAAGTAAAGTAAAAATAACAAAGGAACAAATTAGAGCAATGCACGAGCATTTGTCTGGGTTATCTGTTAATAATAATAGAAAAAAAGAAGATTTAAAAATGTATTATCATTTATTGACACCAAAAGATATTTATGTAATGTATAAAACTTTTGCAGTAGAGCCAGACAATAGCATATATTCAAAAATAGAAATACATTGTATCAAGCCAGATGGAAAAAAAGAAGATTGTGGTTGTCATTATGATAACTTAAAACAAAGATTAGAATTTGAATCAGGTTTAATGGAAATTGATTTAGATGCTAATGGAAAAATAGTTTTTATATGAGTAAGTTTCAAGAAATTTCTGGGGAATTATTAGCCATTGCTAATTTGCCACCAGAAAAAAGAAATAAAGCATTATCAGACCTTTCAGTTTTAATTCAAGGGTTGCCAGATTATGAAATTATACAAGACCAAAAAGATTTAATTACAAGTATAATTGAAAGTTTAATTGCTGAAAACGATGCTGACCAAATTGCCAAGTCAAAATTGGTTTTTGTGGAAGATGTTGAAGAACAAATTGCTCCTACTAAAAAAACAAGAGCAAAAAAAGTTGTTACGCCTACTGCTCAAGTTGAATCAGAGGAGTTACCAGATTTTATTGAAAAACTAACATTAGTTAAAGATTTGCCAGAACCAGTTAAAAAATTAATTGGTTTAAGAAGGGTGCAACAAGGCACAACATTAAGTATAGAGTTAGAAGATACTATAATTCAAGTTTTAGATTGGGCAGATACACCAGAAGGATATGGTTTTTGGGAAAAAATAACTCAAACTGGCGATTTAAGAGATTTCAAAGCAATGTTTGGTAACAAAGGAGAGAAGGTAGATGAATTAGTTATGTTTGCTGAATTAAACGAGTTTGCTGGAGAATTTTTAAATTCAGAAGAATCAGAAGATTTGCCAGATTTTATAAAGAAAAATTTACCAATAAAGGATTTACCAGAACAAGTTAAAAAGTTAGTTGAATTTAGAAATAATCAAGAAAGCAGTTCGTTTAATTTTGATTTAAATGATTCAATACAATTTGCTTTTAATTGGCAAGATACCCCAGAAGATGAAGCTTTTTGGGCATTAATAAATGATTTTGGCGATTTAACAGAGTTTAAAAAACTTTATGGTAACAAAGGGGAAAAGGTTGATGCTATAATAAATGCACCATTAGAAGATTTGCCAAATTTTATTAATTCAGAAATAATAATAAAAGATTTGCCAGAGAAAATTAAATTATTGGCTTTACAAAGACAAAAAGATGCTGGAAATATTCCTAACGAAAATTTATATGTTGATGCTTTTAAAGTAAATGGAAATTTTGATTGGAATGAAACTCCAGAAGGAAATGAATTTTGGGAAATAATACACTCTGAAGGAGATTTAAGAGAGTTTAAAAAACGTTATGGTAATAAAGGAGAAGGAGTTGATGCTATAATAAATGCACCAGCACCAGCAGTTAAGACAAGAAAACCAAGAACGCCTAAAACACCAGCAGTTGCACCAGCACCAGTTGTAGCACCAAAACCAGTTGTGGTTGAGAAGCCAAAACCAGTTGTGGTTGAGAAGCCAAAACCAGTAAAAGTTGAAAAACCAAAACCAGTTAAGGTAGAAAAACCAAAACCAACAAAACAAACAAAACCAAAAGTGGAAGATGACCTTTCCTTTTTAAATGATTTAGATAATATATTTTAAAAAAAAAGATTATGACTATTAAACAAAAATTCAGTTCAATTGACCAAAGCAAATTAACTGCCGACCAAAAAGCATTTTTAACCAAAATTAAAGATGTAACTAAAAATTTTACTGATGCTGAAATGAACAAAAAAGTTGAAGCACCTTTAAATGGATTTATTGAAAAGGCAAAAGAAAAAATGCCAGAAGCAATTAAGTCTGCTCCAGTAAAAAGAACTGGTAAAGCAAAAACCAGTCAAACCAGAAAACCAAAACGTACTGCAATGTCTTTAGCTAAAGAAATTCGTAAAGAAGGGGAAAGCTGGAAAGATGCACAAGCGAGAGCAAGTAAAATGATGAAAGAGGATAGTAAAGATTTAAGCAAGACTGTTGAAACAGAACTTGATAAATTAAGCAAACTTGTAAGAAGTCAAAAAAGTCGAGCAAAACTTTCTGGTCTTTCTGGTACTGATATAAAAAGGGATGCAGTAAGAAAAGCAAAGCCAAGAGGAAGAAGAACTGTAACTCGTTCTGGAGAAACTACAAATCAATACGGAACTTATAGCAATAAGTTAGGTAGAAAATATACAGAGAATAGAGATAATAGAACAGATAGACTTGCTCCAAAATACCCTAAAAATGCTCCGTTTTTAGCAGATGGTGGTTATTTAACAGACCCTAATTTTGGTGGTTTTCAAAACAACCCTATGTTTAACAATGGTGGAGAAGTAGGGCAAATGAATACAGTAAAACAATATTGGAATAGTTTTGATAATAAAAAAAGGATAAATTTTCTTGTTAGTGCTGGTTATTCTGAATCTGTTGCAAAAGATTTAAGTTATGAAAGTTGGGATAGTTTAGAAGAAGGGGTACATAAAAATTTATTAGCAGTTATAATGCTTAAAGGTGGTTCAGTAACCAACGAAAGAAGATACGTTAATAAAGGCGAGGATTATGAAGTACGTTATTCAAAACCTATTTTAAGAAGAAAAGGTTATCAAGGTAAAAGAGATTTTGAATTAGGTGGCGTTATGGCTACTGATTTAGCTGGACACACTGGAGGTGGAGATGCTGGATTTAATGCTGGTATGCCTTTAGATGGTTTTAGTAATACTGCTTATACTGGATTAGTTGGAGAAACTGGTGCAATGTCAAGTGGAGAAATGTTTATGGCTGGTGGTAGTGTTGGAAATTTTGATGTAAAACTTTTAGTTGGTAAAAGAGTTGTTTATGAAGCCAAAGTTGATACTTTAAAAAAAGCACAAAGAATTGGAAGTGAAATTTTATCTTGGGGAGATGATGGATTTGAATATACAATAATAGGTTATGATTCAAGTAATAATAAAATTTTTGAAAATAAAAGATTACTTTCAGATGAATTTCCAGATAGGTTAAAAGATAAATTTGCTACGTTAAAATTAAATGTTATTGTTGCAAACCCTAAACAAAATAAATTAGATGCTGGTTCTTTTACTACTTACAGAGCATTACTTAATATTGTTGATGATTTTGAAGAAGCAAATTTTAGAGTTACTATTAATGGGAAAACTTTTTATGATGACTACGAACACGGTGGAGGACTTCCACACGGTGCAGAGCAATCTTATATGATTACAGAAGCATTAGGAAACCCAGCTCAACATTACGCAAGAGGTGGTGGAGTTCGTAGAGTAGGTAACAGAGAGTATTCTTATGGTAGAAACTGGACAAACGACCACAGACACGTTAATAAAGGCGAAGACCACGAAGTAAAATATACTCGTAAACGAAATTTTTTGGGAATATTTGATGATGGAGGTTCAGTAAACAGTATGTCTGAATTAGATGCAGAAATGATGCTAAAAGATTTGAAAAAAAATGGGCAAATAAGTCAACTTTCTGTTGGAAATCACGGATTAATATTTATGTCAATAAAAGATGGTCAATTAAAGAGCTATCAAAGTTATAAAGATGCTTACTCTCATTACTTAAAATCTAAATACGCTTATGGTGGAATGACAAACTTGACTATTCAAGATGTTTCTTTTGCTACTGGTGGAGCAATTAAAAATCAATATGCTGGTAGAACACCAGAAGATATTTGGGATAGTTTAAGTGTAGAACAAAGAAAACATTTTGTAGATGACCATTTTAGATATTTAGGTACTAATATGTATAAATATTTTGTTAAGGTTGCAAAAGAAAATAGACCTTATAAATCTTTACCAACAAATTTAAAATTAGTTTTTGATTATCATATTTCAGAAGGTCAATACAACAAAGGTGGTGCAGTAACAAACGAAAGATTACACGTTAACCACGATGAAGATTATGAAGTACGTTATGCAAAACCAAGACCAAGTAGAAAAGGATATAAAGGCGTTAGAAGTTTTGCTAATGGTGGTGGAGTAGAAAATAAATATAATTCTATGTCTAAAGAGGATAAAGAAGAATTAATGCGAGAAAAAATAGGAATTGGAAGAACACCTTTTAGCGAATATGAAAAATATAATCAATTAAGTCCTTATCATAAAGAATTAGTAGATAAACATTTTAGCAGTAAAAAAATGTATACTGGAGGAAGTATGGAAACACCAAGAATTTACGTTGCTGATTTAGAGGCATACAACAATGGTAGATTAGTAGGAGAGTGGTTAGATTTATCTGACTACAACGATGCTGACGAATTAATGGATGCAATCCAAGATGTACTTAAAAAATCTGGTGGCGAAGAATATGCTATTCACGATGTAGAAAATGTACCAAGTAGTATGTATTCAGAATATATGGGTAGGAGAGATTTTGAGGAATTGTATGAAATGATGGAATTAGCAGATAGAAATGATTTGCCTTTGTCAGTAGTTTCAACAGTCGTTAGCGAGTATGGTGCTGATGCTGTAGATGAATTTGTTGGAAAATACGATAGTGCAGATGATTTTGCTCAAGAAATGGTTGACGATTTAGGTATTGAAAGTTTTACTGATTTTGAAAGATATTTAATTATTTCTGAAACAGACAGAAGATTATTGGCACAAGAAATGGCTGATAGTTATGTAGATGATATTAGAGATGAAGATGGTGGTAATAGACTAATTGAAGAAGCTGGTATGGATGTAAGCGAATATGAAGAAGCTGATAGTGAAATACAAGAAGAAATGCTTGACAAAGCAAGAGAAATTGTTTATGATGAGTATTACGATACTTGGTACGATGGATTAAATGACCCTTACTACTTTTTAGTTGAGGAGCAAGGTATGTATAGTGCAGATGATTTTGCAAATGCAAATTTTGTACAAGTTGACTATGAAGCATTAGCAGAAGCGTTAGAATACGATTATGCTTTTGTTTATAGCGATGGAGATTTATATGTGTTTAATATTAGATAATTAAAACTATGAAAGAAATTAAAAAGAGTGCCAGTTTTAAAAGTAAACAAAGAGGCAAAGATGTTCAATTTAAAATTGACTTAAATTATAGTCCAGAGTACGATAGTTTTATTATCAAGGTTAAAGAAGGAGAAGGTTTTATGGCATACAGTTCAAATATAGAACGTATGCCTTTAGAAGTAATTCAAAAGCTAAATGAAATGCTTGAGGAAGTATTAATTAAAGCTGGGTCTAAAGGAGAAATGTTGGAAGATTTAGAAGTTGAATTAGGTGCAGAGCCAAATCCAAACCATTCTTTAAGAAGCCACGAAGGTACTGTGAAAATTAAAACGCATAAAGTTAAAATAAAGACTTTAGCCGAAGCACAAAATAAAGTTAGAGCATTTATTGAAGAAAATGATTTAGGTTCTGGTAACTTTACTGGTGGAGATTTATTTTCACACGGAAAAAAAATCGGTAGAGTTAGCTATAATGGTAGATTATGGACTTTAAATGATGAGCCAATGAAAATGTACGATGGTGGCGACTTCCAAGCTGGAGTTTATGAAAATGGTGGATATTTTGATGGAGCTATTCCAAAAACTTCTACTTATATGACAAATTTTGCTATGGGTGGTTCTTTACAAGCACACGGAATTGAAGTTGGAGATACTTTTATGAAAACAATTTCTGGTACTATTCAAAAAGTAAAAGATAAAAATGGAAAAATTGTTTATATTAATTTAGCTAATGGAGAAAGAGGTTCTCAACCACCTTTGCCTTTTAACAGAGGTGGTTCTGTAACCAACGAAAGAAGATACGTTAATAAAGGCGAGGATTATGAAGTGCGTTATTCAAAACCAAGACCAGCCAGAAAAGGTTATAAAGGTTTGAGAAGTTTTGATAATGGTGGAAATATTGACTTAACTGATGACAAAAAAATTCGAGTTAGAAAACCAGTAATGCCAAAAAGAAAACTTACTGAAGCTGAATGGATGGCAAAACATAATGAATCAAAAGAAGCAAGGACTTATGGTTTTGGAGGTTCAGTAAAGGATAGTGTAGATAAACATCCAATTTTTGTAGTAAGTATGTATGATAAATTATCAGAAAATAAAGTTATTTCATTATTAGAT
>Ga0181355_1000940_pt1 | contig 12799 bp, 17 predicted proteins | sample Fa13VDMM15DN_FD_130099 | JGI IMG/M metagenome (GOLD analysis project Ga0181355, IMG submission 130099) | Freshwater viral communities from Lake Michigan, USA - Fa13.VD.MM15.D.N | ecosystem: Environmental > Aquatic > Freshwater > Lake | place: USA: Michigan | collected 2013-09-23 | reverse complement strand
TTCGATGTCTTCAATGATGTACGGAAGCTCCTGAGAAATAGGGGTTTGCCATTTGTACTCACCTCGTGCATTATCAACCATGATGATGTTTTTACCACCAAAAGAAGATAACTGGTATAAAGGCATTTCAACTTTTTGAGCCATAGCCCAAATGTCTACTGGACCTAAATCCATTGGTTCTGCATTTTTTAGCATGTTCACCAAGTGATAAGAATCTACATGGGATGATGCTTCATAATTGGTATCGCGCAGAAAAATACCATTATTTAATACTGGAGTTGCCATTTTTGTTTTTGTTTTAGTTATTAATTATTAATTGTTGTTTGAATTATCTTTTAAAAAATGATTGTTGTGCTCTTTGTAATTTTGGTCCTGATGATTTTTTTGTTGAATCTTCATCGCCATCTGATGTTACTGTTGATGATACTCTATTTGATTGTTCTGTTTTAAGTTGTCTTACTGTTTTTGCTACTGTATCTTTAACTGCATTGTCTCTTACTTTAGCTTTATATCCTTCAGGATCAGCAAGTAACCAAAGAGCTTCAGCAATTAAATCATGTCTAGGTTCTACATATTGATATTTTTCTAACAAATGACCTAACATATTAGTTGCTCTTCCACTTACAGAAGGATAGTTAGGTTGAACTAATCCTGTATAAAGCATGCTTTGTGTTTTTTTATCAAGTTTGATTCCATTAATCTCACCTGGTTGAAGTACATTATACACATTATCCATGTAAGCTTTAGCTTGAACATCTTGTTGTTTACGTAAACCTTCTTGTTGTTGCAGTTTTTGAGCAATAATTTGATCTTGCATTGCATCTAACTTAGGTTTAAATTTATTTGCTTTAGATTCTAGATCCCCTCTGTCTTTCCAACCATCAATCTCTTCTTCAATGTCTTCACTATTACCGTAGTTAGTAGCTTGTAGATAAGATCTTACAATTGTTTCTTGACCTTCTTCTGTAGAAGGATCTAGATTTACTACTTCTTCTACTTGAGCAAGTGTTCTAAAAAGACCTTTTAAATCTTGTCCACCATCAGCAACATATTTAGCTGCGTATTGTAATTCTTGAGGTAAAGCATCAAAGAATTCAACTGGAGTTTGTTCTCTAATTTTTCTTTCTTTATCAGACATGTTTGCTTCAAACAATTCTTCAAAATCTTGTATACTGTATTTATCTATAGACTTATCATCATCAAAAGGAACTATTTGTCCTTTTTCAATAAGTTTTTTAGTAAACTCAATTATACCATTTTTAGATACTTTTGGTCTTCCTGTATTTGCTGTAGAAGTTTCAGAATCTTCTGATTCATTATCATCATTAACAATATCATTAAGAGCCTCAATAGCCACTTCTGGTTTTGAAGGTTTATCATCATTAGAAGACTCGTCATCTTCTTTGTCAAGGAACGATGTATCTACCTTTTTTGAGGTAAATACAGTTGATTTCTTTTCTTCAGGTAGCATTATGTTTTCTGCTCCTGGTGTACCTAAGATATCATTTAGGTCCATCTCTACTTCTTGTACAGTAGTAGTTTCTGTTTTGTTCTGTGTATCAGTCATATGCTTGGTTTATTAATTGATTCTAATACTAATTATAATATACACAAATTTATATAAATAAACATATAAAGTTTATGTTGATAAAAAATTTTTCGCATTATATAGCTATAATCACTTTTTCTTTTTATCATTTTTCTTATTATCAAAGCGATTTTTGTTTTCTTTAGCAATTGTGAGATCTGTTTGTTTCATATCTCTTTGTGCTTGAATCTTTTCTCTTTCAATATTAAGCTTTTCTCTACTAGTTTGTTCTTTAGAAGTCTGAATAGTTTGTTTTAAACCCATTGTTTGTTGAAACTCATCTGTTTTTCTAAGAGTATCCATTTGATCTACAAAATCACTTTCTTGATTTTGATTAATATCTTGCATAGAACCATAACCTGAAGCTTTAATTTCAGCTACAAGTAAATCTCTTCTGCGATTCTTTTCATTCTCAAGCATATCAGCATCAAGCTCCATTTGTTTTTCTTTTGTTTTTTGTGCATTTTCAGACTCTTGCATTTGTTGCTCATGTTGCATTTGTTCTTGACGTTGAGCTGTAGCTTTTGCTTCAGTTTGTTTAAGTACATGTGTAAGTTCTGCTAATGATTCTGCTCCCATAATAGTACCAAGATCATAAATACTAGCTCCTGATGTATTGTTACTTACAGCAAGTTGTTTCATTTTTTCTAACATATCTCTATGACTAGCTTTAGTTGTACAAAAAACATTAATGTCTCTCAACATTAAATCTGTACCATTGATTTCAAAGTTTACCTTTTCATCATTAGCTGTCATGTATTGAAGTCTTTGAGATGGTTTAGTAGAGTGATAATATTGAGCTAAATCAGTTCTCATTTGATGAACTCGTGGCATTAGGTAATCAGAATGTTGTATGAAATAAGTTTCTGTTTGAGCATAAGATGCAGCAACAGCCTGTTCTATTCCTGTAGCTGTATTAGTTTGTCCAATCTGTTGACCAAGTCTTTGAGGTGTTATACCTATAACTTCAAAACATTGTTGTTTAAAATAACTAGCTAATTGAACTCTAGATAACATACGTTGTGTTTGTTCTAAGTTCATTACTTGAAAATGCTGAAAATTAAGGGCATTTTCTGTATTAGTAATAGATGTATCAAGTGGAAGCATTTGGAAATTCTTCATTGCTACATAAGCTTTAGCAAGATTATTTTTTCCCCAATCTTCTCCAAGTGAATGGCGGGGTAGAGCATTCTGATCCAACATAATTACTGTACCCAACTCATCCACAAGAATGTCAGCAATTTGATTGTTGACAATATTATAACCAATTTGAAATGGTTTCATTAAATCCACCATAGCAGTTGATCTTGTATTTCTATCAGAAAATACTGCACCTTCTACCGGAAGTTTACATCCATAAAGTGAATTATCTCCTTTAAATTGAAATTTAAGTCTACCTACTTTGTTTTGGCCTACACCTAAATACATAGGACTTACACCTCCAGGATTATTCATTCCCCAAAAACTTGGTTGATTAGGTCCTATTTTAACACCTCCCCAAACCTCATTAATCCAAATCCACTCAAGATGTTCTCCAAAAATTAAATTATCTTTTGTTTTGTTTTTAAATAGAGCTGTGTTATATATAGGTTTATCTGTAATTTTATAGTCTTCATCTACAATATCTACAATAACCTCACCTTCTTCTGTTATTTTTGTAAGTGAACCTATTTTTCTTTGAGATTTCCAATATGCTGTTGTTGTTCTTAACAAGAAAGACATTCCTATATCAGTAAAATCTTCTGTTTGACTATTTAAATAAGCAACAATATCTCCTCCATTTGCTGAATTTTCCCACATAGAAGTATACTGTCTATATGCTAATGAAGGCATGTTTGTATTCCAATCATGGGATTGTGTAGCATCATAATATGTACCATCATTTTGATATCCTTGAAGCGGATAACCTGCAGATCTAACAGGATAAAGTACTTCAAGTGATTCAAGTTGTTCTTGAGTCATCATATACCCATACTTATCAATGACATCTGCAATAGTCATCATTTCAATTTTACCTACCCAATTACCTTGTGATATATATCTTACTTCAGGTGACTTATGATAAAAAGTCAATACTGGATTCCAAAGTTCAATATCATAATCATCATCTAACATTTTAAAATGCCAAAACTCTCTATCTGTAATAAGCATTTCGCGAAATGCACGTTCTTCAAGTTCATCCATTTTAAACCTATCTTCATCAACTTGCATTTGATGAGAAGCCCACTGTTCTGCCATACTTCTATAATCCTTTACAAAATACTCTTGAATTTCAGGTAAAGTTTTAAGTTTTTCTGGAGAAGTTTCTTCTTTCATTTTTTCTTGAACTTCAGGATCATTAGGATCCATTCCCATTTCAATCATTTTCATGAGCATTTTTTGCTCTGCTTGACCTAAAAGTACTTCTTCAATAGCTTGTCTTTTCTGTTCTAATTGTTCATTATATGAAAATTCATCCGTAGATCTAAATGTAACTTTAGTGTTTCTTTTAGCAAACTCACTAACCATCACATTAACTACATTGGGAATAATAGGATAAAATTTAAGTTCTAATGCGCTTACATCTTCTTGAGTAAGTGTTTCCAATAACTCTCTGTTTTCGTTATTTTCTTCTACTAAGTAATCTGTTTTGTCTATAATACCTTTTGCAAGCTTATAGTTTTTCATTAATCTTCTTGCATTTCTACCAAGTTGTTTAATACCATTCCATTCTAACCAATCTAAGTTCCAAGCACTCCAGTTTATATCTTTATCAGATCTAGGGATAAACTGTAATGGCTGAGTTATAGAACCCATTCTATTAAGCTGTGCTTTTTTTCCAGATTTAAGATCTAGGGCATTAAAAACTTCCATATTATTTTATATTTTTAAATGGTGATCTAGGTGGTCTTATTTTAGAATTAAAATTCTTTTGTCCAATATGCCGAAAAGGGCTTGTAATTAATTTATACAAATTATTTGACTTATGCAAATTTTTAGAGCCTATATTGTCCACTCTCTTCTTATATCCTCTGTTAGCTTGTTGTACTTTAGCAAAAGATATAAGAGCTGCTAAAGATACTAATCTATCTACGTTTACACCATCTCCATAGTTCTCCATTTCTACAAAAGCCATAATATCAGGAATTCTTTCTACTCCATATGTAGTTTTAACTATAGTTCCATCATCTTTGGTTTCATGATAAATCTCTTCTTTAAGAAATTCTATTAAATAACTTAACATGTGACTTTTAAATAAGGTACCTGTATTTTTCCAGCCATAGTCTTGAAACACGTTAGTATTAGAACCAAGATCTTTTAAAAATAAAATTTGATTCTTAGGTACTAAATACTTTTGTTTCTTTTTTTGAATCATATGGTTAATAAAGTGAGATATGTTATTCTCTACTATAGTCCATGCATTATACCATTCAATAATAAGTTCTAATCTTTCATGGGTTTTATTAATATCATCAAATCTTCCGCACCATGCACATACTATTTTATCAGATTCTGTATAATTAGTAACAGTTTCTCCATTAATTTTAGTTACCTCAATTGGATTTTTATAAACATAGATAGAACAAAGCGATTCACTTGTAGTTGTTTTACCTTCTGATACTGGGTCAATAGATGCATAATAAGTTCCCCATTCTGCATTTAAATCTGGTTTTTCCCAAACAATAATAGTACCTGTTTTATCTTCTGTATTTTTTGTAATTGGAAATTCTAAAATAGGTAACTTATTAGTTAACCTGTCTATTATTCCACTTTCAAGAGTTTTAGTTAATTCAATAAAATGATATGGGTATTCTTTATCTTCAATTCTTCTTTTTTGAGCAGCTACTAAATTAATTGGAAATTTAGATACATTTCTAAAGTCAAATGCTTCAGCTATATTTTTAGGATGCTGTGATATTCTTAATTGATATTGTTCAGGTTCAAGATCTTTTTTCCATTGAATTCGCTCAGTATCAATAGCTTTTACTGCTGCTTCTACATCACTATTACCATACTTATCTATAAATGGTGGCATTGACCATTGTTCAGGAATAAACAATCCTGTTTTACCTGTTGTACCTTTACTATCTAATAAATTAGTTTCTACTGCATATATACTATTAGCTTCAGGATAAATAATCATTCTCTTAAGTGGTTGACATTGATCTAAGTCACCAACAGAACCAGCAGCAACAAATAAACCAGTTGTTATCATACCAGATTGCATAGCGGGATATAAAAACTCTACTGTTGTAGACATATGCGGAGCAATACCTGCTTCTTCATGAAAGAAAAAACTACATGGTCCACCAACTCCTGCTGTTGGATCTTTATCAAATGTTACACCTTGTATTACACCTTTAAGTCCTCGTTGTGATTTTCTACCACTAATAGTTTGTTCAATTTGTTGTTGCCACATAAGTACTTTACCTGGATTCATAGGTCTATACCAAGCAGTATGCTGATCTAAAAAAGATTTATATTCATTAAGAAATTTCCAAGATCCTTTTTCATTTATATAGTCTTTAAGACTTGCACCCATTTTAATAATAGGTGTTTCCTCAAACCATAAAAGATTTATCATTTTACCACAATGATAATAAGATGAAGCTATTTGTCGTTTTTTGAGAATTGCACAATGTCTGTAGTTGAGCTCTGCCAACAACTCATATAAAGCCATATGATATTGGGCATCTCTGACACTTGGGAAGTCAAACTTTTTTTGTTCTTTGTCATTAATTGGTAAGTAATTGAGCCACATGTAATATTCTCGTGGAAGGTACCATGTGTGTTTATCATCTTTAATGATAACTCCTTTTCTACATTTTTCTTTTTCTGCATCCCAAAAAACTCTATAATCTTTACTACCCATTGGACCAGAAAAGTAAAAACCATTTTGCCTAAATTTAACAGCTTGTTCAGTAAACAATAAACTTGTTTCATTAAATTCATATTTTCCAGGTTCTTTAAAAAGATCAAATACAAAACTTTTATATAAATCTTTTGTTTCAAATTCAGTATGTTCCCATACACCATTGTTCCATGTTGGGATACTTATATATGGCATTAAACTCATTTTAAAAGTTTTTTCATTTTATTAATATTACCTTTTGAATCTATGATAAAATCAATAAGATCTTTTTGATTTTTAGATTTTAATATTTTATCAGAATTACCACCGCTAAAATATACATAGATATCATCTCTTTTAAAAGCACTCCATTCTTCTTTATAAAAGTTATAATGAAATAACCAATCGTATAAATTTTCCATAATATTATATTTGATCATATGCTAATCCAGCACCACCCCGTGTACGAGATTGTTGTTCTTCTTTTAAATCTTTATATGCTCCTTTAAAAGAAGCTCTAATTCCATCAAAGTTTTTAGCTGCACTAACTAATGCAGTTATATTACCATCTCTACCATCTGTTATTGGAGTATTTTCCATATATGTAGCTAATCTATCCAACATACTAGAGATACCTTTATAAGCTCTAGATGTAGGTGTTTCATATAATTTAGCACATTTTTTTAAAGCTATTTGTATTAATTCATCTTCAGTAGAAAAATCCGCTTGAGTATCTTGCAAAATATATTCTTCTTTGTCAAGTTCTGACATGTGAAAATAAGGATTTACATCAGGGTTAGGACAAGTCATATAAAATAAATAAGTATATATTTTAAGACTATTATCTGGATATGTTTCCATAATATCTTTAAGAAACTTTAAAGTATAACAATGTTCTGTTGGTTTTACTTTATCATTTTCAATATCAAATAATCTTATTATCATTTTGTTACAAGTTTAGTTAATTCTATTTTAGCTATTGTATCATAATTTTGTTTATTTATTTTACATAACCAAGCTGCTTGTTCACTTGAAGAACAAACTTCTACTGGTTCAAATATTTTATTATTTGTTTTTTTTATAGTAACATTATAGGTTTCAAACCTAAAAATTCTACCAAATAGTTTAAAGCTAAACTCTTTTAAATTAATTTTAATTGATTCTTGTAAATCAAATAACTCAGGATTATCTAATACAGGGTTAGGTTTAGCATTATGATTATTCACTTGTTTTTGAATAAAATCTGGATCTGTTGTTTTATCTATCATTTTTTTAAGTTTTAGGGTTATCTTTTAACCAGTTTATCATTGTAATTATTTCTATTTTTAAATAAGGTAATTCATAAGGTACTACTTCTTTTACAATAGGGTTACCATCTCTATCTTTTTTTGCTACAGGATTATCAAATTTATCACGTGATTCTTCTTCAAATGTAACATGATGTAATATAAGTTTACCTGGTTTATATTGAGGATTATGTTTTAATATAATATACATATAAGCACTCAATTGTAAAGCATAATGATTAAAATTGCAATCATCTAAACGTGAACAAGGTCCAGTCATTTTTTGAGAAACACCTTCCCAATTTTTAAAACTTTCTGTTTTAATCTCTTTATTTGTTTTATAATCAATTACATCTACAGTATTTTTAACAACTTCAATAAGATCTGCTTGACCACAAAGAGATGCTGATTTAAGATAAACAAAATGTTCTGGATAAATACCTTCAGTAAGTTTTTGATCAGGAGCATGTTTTAAACCATCTTCTACAATAGGTTTAATAATAGGTAATGCAATACCGTATTTTTCAAGAGTATTAATTGAACTTATATCAAATTCTCTTTGATTGTGATACCATGTACCTAAATCAGTAGCTCTTTTACTTTCTGAACTCCAAACATCCTGAATAGCTTCAGGTGTCATATTAAACCATTTTGATTTTTTATTTTTAGATACTTTTTTAGATACAGCAATAGCGTCAAATTTATCTTTAAATAAGCTAACAAAAGATGTTACACTAGTCCAAGTGATTGTTTCATTTGGATCTTTACTTTTATATGAATGATTCTCCGCTTTAAATATTACTGACATTTTGAGTTGGTGTTTGAATTAATTAAATATTTTTAATTTATCATTAATAACATCTTCTTCTTCTTCTGTTACTTCAGCAATCCATTTATTTATATCACATTTTGATGATAAAGATCTTGTTTTAAATGCTAATGAACAACCACATAATCCACAACAAGGTTGTGTTCCTGGCATTAAACATGTTTTACCATTACCATCAAATTCTTCACATAATTTACAAATATTTAATCTTTTAGTAGCAATAATTTCTACATGTTCTTTTTTAAATAGATTGTTTTTTACACCGTCTATTATTTTAGATTTATTGTTCCAAATTTTTTTTATCCTGCTCATCTCTTTTGGTTTTAATATTTGCTCGTTTTACTTTTGTTTCATCAAATAAAACTGTCATTTTATTAAGTCTTTCTAGTTTACTTTCTAAATCTTTAATTTTAGCAAAGCTTTGATAATGTTTAGGTGTAATATATTTTAATATTGCATTATAATCAGTAACAGCTCTTACTAACTTTATAGGTCTAATGTTCATTGTACCTAATCCATTAATTTTTATAACTGGAGAAACAAGCCCACTTAAGTTTTTTCTTATTGTTTCCCAATAAAAAGATGTTATATCTCTAACAAGATTTATATCTTTTTCCATTTCTTTAGCTGTAATTTCTACAATTACTTTAGATTTTTTTGGTATCAAGACAAATAACTTTATAATCTAAAACTATATTACCTAATGTTTGAATTTTAAGACTTTCAGATAAAAATATTTTTTTCCTATTTTTACCTTCTTTAGTTATAAATCCCAATTTTTCAAGTTTACTTAAACAGTTTCTAACTGTTTGAGGATTCTTAAAAATATGAGATTTATATTCTAAAGCTGGTTCTTTATCTCTTTGTTCTTCAGAACAAGATGCATTGCAAAAATCAGATAGTTCAGATTCTTTATTTATACCTAAAAGAGTTAAACAATTAAGTTCAGATTCTGATAAAGGTATACCTTGAATATAACCATGAGCAAGCAATTGGAACTTAATAGTGTTCCAAAGATCCATAGTTATCTTTTTTGATACAAGGTTTACTTTAGCCATTACTTATCTGTTTTAAGCTTTCTAGCTTGTTTTACTTCTTCAATAAATTCAGGACTAGGATTTTCTGCTGATTCTTCTTGTCTTGGACCAGCCATTACTTGAGCAATACTTATTGAAGCTCTAATTCTTTTAAACCTAGCTTCTTCTACATCAGATGCTAAAGTTTCTACTTGTTTTTGTAACTCTAATAATGGAATTTGTTTTGTATAATATTCCATCATTTTAGAACGCATTTCTTCAAGTTGTTCTGGTGTCATGTTTTCCTCATTTTGAGGATTTTGTTGATTAGTCATGTTTATGGTTTTAGTTAAACTTATAACAAATGTAATATAAAAAGTTTAAACTTTATATGTTTATTAACTATTTTAAAATAAAAAACCCAATATATTATATTGGGTTAGTTATAATTTTAATAAGTTGTATTAATTGATTGGTTCTTGTTTTGAACTTGCATCTACTTTTAAATCATTTTCTTCTAATTTAACTTCAAATACATCACTGGCATTCAAGTAGTTATAATAGTCAAACCATTCAATCATTAATTTTTTAAACTTAGTATACTTCATAACAACCTTATATATTTGCTCATCAGATAATCTAATTACAGTAACTTCAACAGGTTCACCTTTTGGTAATCTTACTGAAGATTGATAAAAATACATTATTTCAACCTGCTCATAATCTATAAGCATAGCAGATTTTTCATATAAGCCTGTACTCTCATCTTCAAGAAGAATATTAAATTCTAAATATGGCCATCCTTCTGGTTTTTTTACTTCAGTATCCATGATTTTAAATTTAAATAATTTTTCCATCAAATATATCTTTGTTATCAACACTTATATTACCTTGTGAATTAACATAAGCCATTGCAAATCCATGTGTCCAATCATTATTAGTTAGATAATCAGCTCTCAACCCGCACAAACATCCTGTAGTATAATATATATCTAGTTTACCACTTAGTTGATGTTTAATTATTCTTTTATCACCACGATGCTTATCTCCTGTTAATGTAGGTTCATGTGTCTTCAAAGATACTGCATATGCCGGAGATACCCTACTATTTCCAGTAATTTCATTTCCATGAATTATCCAAAGATCACCATACTTAATAGGTTGATTATTAGGTATCCATGTTATATGATGTTCACCTAGTCTTAATTTAGCTGGTATTGTGTATTCTTCATCATCCCAAATCTCAAGAGCTCTAGTTCTTAACCAAGCAGTCCATCTTTTTTCATGATTTCCTTCTTTAAAATAAATAGGCATATCAGGAAAATGTTTTTTTATTGCTTTAATAAATTCAAGACCTAATTCAAATTCTTTTTTAACTCTTGCTTTAGCAGGATCTTTAAAATGTCTAGATACTGCATGCATATCTAAGATATCTCCATTAAGTAATAAACCATCAATTTTTGAAATTTTTAAATCTTTAATAGCAACAGTTAATGCTACATGATCATGCTCAGGAATATGCAGATCTGAAATAATACCAAGTTTTAATATACTTGTTGGAATAACAAATGGTTTTATTGGTTCATAATCTGATATGGGTAAATCAAAAGGATTGGTTTGATCAAATAATTTAATTTTAATTTCTGCGTGTTTTCTGTGAGATTTTCCATGTGTTCCTGCTGCATATTGAACAGATGCATAAGCTGCATTATAAGTTCCATATACTAATTTATTTTCAGCAAATAATTTTCTAGCAATAGCTCTTTTAGGTGAATTTGAAAATTTTTTTATATATTTTAATGTTAACTGTTTTTTAGTTTGTTTAGTTATAATATTTTTTTTTGCTTGTGTCATATAAATATAAGTTTGGTTTATATTATTTATTTTTTAATAATGACTTAAATGAAAATTTATCAATTGTACTACCTATAATACAAACAGATGCTAAAGTAGCAATTGATTGAATTAAAACATCTGGTGGTTGATACATGTTAGGTACAATGCTAAGGATTATTAATGATGTACACAAAACTAATGTACAAATAAAACCTATTATCCGTTTACTAGAGATTGCTCCGCGTTCATCAGATAACATTGACACAATAAATTTTTTCATGTTTTGTTTATAAATGTGTTGATAACCAACTCATTATATTTTTACTGACACTACCTATTGTAGCACCAATAGCTAAAACTATTCCTCCACCAACCCACTTAATTTTTTTATCAACTTCAATGTAAGATTCTACTTTTTTTAATCTGGGAATAAATCCTTTGTCTTTATCATACTCATCACCAACTAAAGCTAAATGAAGTTCATTTACTTTTTTTTCTATGCAAATTATTTTATCTTCAATAGTTCTAGTTACAGTTTCCATATTAATCTAAAGTAGCAACAGTTAAAAAAGCAGTTACACTACCTGCAGGAATTTCAATTATACTTTTTGATATTAAGAATTTTTCAGGATTTGCTGTAAAATAAGCATTTATAAGTATTAGTAATGCTGCTACATTAACTGCAGTCATAGTAACTTCTTCACAAAAAAGAAGTTGATTCATACCTGCTAATTTTAAAGCAGCAAGTTGATAAGGAAAATTATTACCTTTATTTCCATAATCTTTTAAATTACCTATAGACATAATTTATAGTATTAAATAATGAATTGATAATGTATTATTAAAAGCATTAACAGGATGAATATTATATACTTGTACACTAAAAACACCAGCAGCAATTGTATGAACAGTTAGATATCCAATACCGGCAGTTACAAGATCATTAACGGTTAATTGTATAGATGATGTTGCTGTAACTAATGCATTATTAACAATAAATGAAGCATTGGAACCAGCTGCTAAAGTTGAACTAACAGTAGTAATTATTCCAGCAGGAGCTGCAGCTGTGGTAACAGCAGTAGTAATAGCACCAGTTTGTGTAACATTACCTTTATCTGGCACATAGCCATCTGTAGTTATACTATTAACTGCAGAAATGACTTGATTAACATCTTTTAACCTAGCCATTGTATTATCACCTACAGATGCACCAAAACTTGGTACAACAGGACTATTTGGAACAAGAAGATTCATAATTTTTAAGTTTTAAGTTTATATATATATAATATAACAAATATAATTCAATTAATTACAAATATATGGTTTTTTATAAAGATAATAACATATCAATCAAATTCTGTTGTGGACTGCAATCTACTTTACCCTTCAATACATTGGTATGTGACCACATTC
>Ga0181355_1000933_pt1 | contig 12869 bp, 18 predicted proteins | sample Fa13VDMM15DN_FD_130099 | JGI IMG/M metagenome (GOLD analysis project Ga0181355, IMG submission 130099) | Freshwater viral communities from Lake Michigan, USA - Fa13.VD.MM15.D.N | ecosystem: Environmental > Aquatic > Freshwater > Lake | place: USA: Michigan | collected 2013-09-23 | reverse complement strand
TATAATTATTAAATGAGTTTTTATTAATTTCAATATCTTTATTATTAATTAAATCATTTATAGTGAAAGAACAGTTAATATCCTGCCCTAAACTTTCCATATCTTCTATAGTATATGATTTAGCGTATTTATGTGGATTTCTAATTAATTTATTATATATTGCAATTGCATGTTTACTTTTTGTTTCAAGATATTTAGAAAAGAATTCTAATAATCCATCATAAACGCACGTACCATTATTATTAAACGCATATTTTTGTAATAAATATAATTGATTATTATCATTTGTAATTCTTTTATAAGCGGTTGTAATAAGTTTAACACTCCATGTATTATCCTGATCGTTTTGATTATAATCTCTAAATCCATCTACAATCCATGAAAACCCACTACCACCAAATGTTACATTATAAATAATTTGTTCTTCAATTTGTTTTTTAGTTAAATTTGTATTAGTGAAAGTGAATTTTTTAGGGTCATTAATTAAATCAATATTTATAATATTACCAAATGCTTTAACATCAATATATTTAGTTTGTTTTTTATTATTAATATAAAATTCAAGTTTATGAATAATAATCGTATCAGGATTATTTTTCATTGCGTTAAGTATATTATTTGTATGAGTCCAAAAACCAAAATTATCTTTTCCAAAATCATTAGTGAAATTATCTTCATTAATATCAACAATATATTCTGATTGTATATATTTACTTATTTTGTTTTTTTTCTTATCTTCTTTATATTGTTTATATTGTTTATCAATTATATCTGCATTTTTAATATCTTTTTTGTATATTTCTCCATTTTTTTTTATTTTAAGTTTATTAAATCTATTTTGAACTTGTGTAATAGTTTTTAATGTGTCATTAAGATATAATTTAAATAGTTTATTAAAGTATGGGTGATTCTCGCGGTTACCAAAATAATAATAAAAACGTTTTGTTCTTTTTTCAACATTTATTGTCATATATTATAATAAGAAAATAATATTTCCTTAAGTTAATTTTTATTATTATTTTTTTAGAATAATAAAAATTAGGATTTCTATAAATTACTAGATATTTTTAATTTGGATATAATAAATTCATTTTTTCTATTTCTGCTATTGCTCTTTCGTTATTTATTATTCCTTGAATACTAATATTAATTAATTGCTCTTCGTTATTAATTGACTGTTTCTTTAGTTGTTTCTTTTTATAATATAATACATGATTTTCATTATACTTTTTTAATTTTTCAGGGTCAGCCCTAATTTCTAAATAATACTTTTGGTGTAGGGGCTTTAGTTTTTCATAATAAACGGTTTTTTGTCTGATATTATAACATGCACGACAATAATGACCTTTAAATTTCATATCGCCTTCTTTTACTAAACTGCATACTTTACAAATAATTTGTTTTGTTGTTTCCATTATAATACACCTAGAAAATAAATCCTTAAATGAAAAATAAATCCTTAAAAAATACTTAAGATTTTTATTTTATAACTTTATATATATATGGATTTATACAAGTATTACACAAAAGAACAATATGAAGAATATGGCACAATATTAGAAACAGCAAAAGAAATAGATGAAAGATTAAATAGAAATAAAATAGATGATTATAATAATACAAAGGTTATTAATGCAATTAAAAACAATTGGAAAGACCGCACATATGAGACTAAGCAATTTAAGGGCTTTTGGTATAGCAACGAACAACCGCGTAGCGGTTCTTGGTCTTTACAAGACGAACCAGATTTTATTGATTAATTTTTTCTATTCTATTATAATGAGTAATTCAATAAAAATATGTCCTCAATGTAGAATGTCAAAAATAACAAACACTAAATTTAATACTTGTTATGAATGCTATAAATTTAATCATCCTAAAGAAACAGAAACAGACGAAGAAAGCGACCAGCCAATATTAAAAAGAGAACAATTACCAAAAACCGTGAGGAATGCATTATGGATTAATTATTATGATGATCGTCGTATTGGTATGTGTCAATGTTGTAGACGAGAACAAATATCAATAGGTAATTTCCAAGCGGGTCATATTGTAGCCCATGTAAATGGAGGAAAGACAACATTAGATAATTTAGTACCAATATGCACTTTATGTAACTTATCAATGGGAACACATAATTTAAATGAATTTATTAAAAAATATAATTTACATTATCGCCCTGAAATAAATTCAAAGATTGATTTTTCAGAAGATTCAGATTAAACCAATTTTATTATATTTTAATTCATCTTTAGAATATTCAACACCACTATTAATTATATCATTTTTCCATTTTTTATACTCATCATATTGTTTCTTTCTACATCTATTAATATAATTTTGAAAATCATTATATTCTTCTTGCTTAATTACTTTTTGGGAAAACATTGTTCCTCTATATTCATCTTTAGAAAAATCACATACTAATCCTTTTGAAATACCATCTTTAATACGATCTTCCATTTCTTTATTAGAATTATCATTCATTTCTAATGATTTAATATAATTTTCTATTTCTAAAAGTTCGTCTTGGAGAGACCAAGAATCGCTCTGCGGTTGTTCGTCTTCAATTGACATTATTATAATATTAGAAAAAAATAAACTTAATATATATATTTAAATGCGTTTTTATCATATTTTGTATTCAATCCACATGTTACAAAATATCCCCACGATGGAAGATAACAATAGTCTTTTTTTTCACTAAAAAATAATGATATTAATGCAAACATAGAACGACTTAAAATTGATTTTTTAGAATTACATAAAATAAATAAATCTTTGTCAACATCATCATTAGAAATTATTTTATATTCTTTAAAGTCACTATCAGATATAGGAGATGTAACCATATATAGTTTATCATTTGGAAATAATTTCTTACTATCATCTATCATAATTAATATTTTCTTTTTACTTAAGGGCGCGTGATTGTTAATATAATCATAAAATTTATTATCACATGGTTTATTATTTTCAATTAATAATTTATAATATCTACTACATATAGAACCATCATAATCAGTTTTATGTGAAACATCATCTAAACGTAAATGACAAAATACAGACTTATTAAAATCATAAGTAGTTAAAACATTATAATAAAAAGTATTCAAATCCTCAAAATCTAAATCATTATAAATATGTTTATGAAAATAACTTAATAAATCACATTTAATAGATTGAGTAACATAACCACAAAATAATTGAACGTCATATTTATTACAATTATATAATATTTCTTCGTCCATTGTTTTGCTTTTAATATTTAATACATTGTTAATATAATTTAATAATATAATATAATATTTACTATTAGGATATTTACAATAATTTAATTTATTATCCATTATTTTAATACTATATCCATGATAATGGGCATATATAATTTGTGCAATGTAACATATTAAATTACAACCAAGGCGATCGAATCTATGAAACCATACAACATAACTCATTTATTATATATTAGAAAAAAACTAAAGTCTATTATTACTTTCAATAGGATTAGTTATTCGTCTGTCTAATTCCTCTTCACCTGTGACATCTCTATTAATAGTAATACAACACACTTTAACTTGTGAACATTTTGATTTATAACACTGAGCACCAATAGCAATAATAAACCCAATAAGAGAACTGTATAAACCTGTAAAGAAGACCTCTGAGAACATTTTTTATTTATATTATAAAAGTATAAATAAAAAAAGTTAAATATTTATTTATTTAATAGTTTTCTAAGAGATTTAGCAGCAGAAGCAGTTAAGACGACTTCTCCTTTATGCACCCGAGCGATACCCGTACGTCGGACACGCCCACCCTTCTTAAAACCGGGGATCGGATTTGGAGAATTATAAGCATTTACACTATCAAGAGCAGATTGATTTATTGCACTTGATAAATTTTTTCCTAATAAACCTCTAGTAGTATCTTTCAACATTCCTACAATTCGCGCAGCTTTTTTAACACGATTAACCATTTATATATAATAAACTTAGATATTTTTTTTATTGAATATAATTTATTTGTTTTGTTAACATGTCAATTTCGAAGATCGCGTCGTAATGGGCGAGTAATAGGCATGTTAAATTATTACCAGCAGCAACAGCAGTAGAAGTATTAATAATAACATTAATTTGTGAATTTGCAGATGAAACACCAGTAAACATATAATCTTGGTCTTCAGTAAGTCGCATCGTGTTAACACCCACATAAAATTTGCCGGGGATGTTGATCACATCGGTTGTGCTTGCAGGTGTCATTAAAAATTCAGTCGATCCAATTGATAAACTATTATTACGATCATATATTGACCCCATCGCTCTCCTAAGTTCATTAATAATTCCACTCTTGTTATTTAGGGTAGATAGTATTTGTTGAGGATAATTGACACCTCCTATTTGGAATTGATAAGACCCAGAACTAGTTGTAGCATCTACAGATTCCATTAATTTACTGGCAAATGTAGTAGCAGATGGGCAAGATAATAAAAATAATGATCTTATTGATGCATATCGTAAATTATAATATAAGTTGATTGTACCATTTGACCCACCCGCTATCGGTTGAGAAGCAACACCAAATGATTTAGTTTTAATTTTAATTTTACCATTATTCATTGATTTTATTTGTTCATTAATATAACTTGGAAATTGAATTTGATTATAAACAACTTCAAAATTAGTAATTGTGTAACCTGAAAGTGGTAAATCTGTAGCAAGATTTGAACCAATATTAGCAAGTGAATCAAGGGTTAATTGTAATCTCCAATTGGTATAATTTAGTGGTATCAATTTTTCTGAGTATGCTAAACAATTTCCAATTAATGGAACGGAAATATAACCATCTACGGCTTGTGCTGATATAGTACCACCAGCGGTTGAAGTAGCAAAAATAACGCCATCTGTATCATTTTGGTTATCCATAGTATCCGCGGTAACTGCGTATCCCATTGATAGTTGCTGCCCTAATTTCTGCGCTACGTCTAGTGTAGTATTTGTCAAAAATGTTGCGAGGCTGTTATAATTATTTATGCTCTCAAGTACTGAAGAATTTGAAAGCACATCCAGCCTCAAGAACGGAGAGTACGCTGGGCAACCTACAATTCCTATATTTTGTGCTGCTGCATTACTTCTAGAAGCGGATGTTATTGAATATTTATAACGAATACTTAAAGATGCTGGGTCTAAAAATCCAGGTACATTATTTAAGTCAACAATAATAGTGCTTCCAGGTAGAAACGAAGAACCATTACTTGGAGTGCATGAAACTAAATAATTTTGTGTTTCAGAAGGCATTGTTGCAAGAGGTGTTGAGTAGTCTATAGATTTTGGTAATCTTTCCATTGTATATATATATAACTTAGATTTTTTTTTAACTTTCTAATAAATTTAAATCTTTTTCGTCTTGAGATAATTTTTTCGTATTTTCTATAATATTTTTATTTTCAATTGGTAAATTTAATAATCCATAATCAATTTTTTCTATATCATTTTTTTCAACGGTTAAACATAATGTAATAGACCAATTAATATTTCGGAAGTCTATAAATTTATTATCTTCATCAACTATTTGAATATCTATCATATCAATAAATCTATTAAATAATATATTTTTTTCTAAATCTGATACGGATACATAATTAATCATATTATAAGGTGGTTGGTCTACTGGTATTGTTGCTATAGTTTGTACACACGAAAAAGATTTAGATGAGTAGGCGTTATTTCTTAAATGATTACTATTAATAAATATTTTTTTCTTACCTAATAAATTTAATTGATAAGGTAAAATTATTTGTGTTGTGCTTTGAATATCATCATAAAAACCCAATATTGATTTAATTGATGATGTTGCTAATAATGTATAACTACCCCCACCAGTAATTGTAAAATATAAAAGACCATTTTGAGAATTTAAAGATGCTACAACAGATGAACTATTATTAGTAAATCCTGTATTTAAGGCGGTTACCATTTGATTACCATTATAATTACCAATAGTTATAGTTATTGTTTTTGGTGTTGATCCTTGTAAATAATTTAATTGATTATCTGTTTCATCAATGATATAAAAACTAACTGGAAATTGAGCGTTAAGGATTGTTACATATGTTCTTATTGTTGATTTATCATCCTTTAATAATCCACTGAAAGGAAAATTTATATTAGATAGAAGAGTACCATTTTGTTTATCGCCATCCTGACTGTTTAAGGTTATTAATCTATTATCTTGATATACCATATATTATTAATAGATTATATTTTCTATATTATTATATATGACGTCCGAAGTTCCAGAAAATAAACCTTTAAAAAAATCGGCGAAATTGGAAATATTAAAAAAACAATTAGAAGACCTTGAAAAAGAATCAGATGAAGAAGAAGAAAAAGAAGAAGAAAAGGAAGAAGAAATTATATTAGAGCGTGTGAAGCCTAAAACTGACAACAGAAAGAAAGAGAAAACAGAAAAACAAAAAGAACAATTTGAAAAGATGAAAAAGGCAAGAGAAGCAAAAATAGCAGAGAATAAAAAAATAAAAGCACAAATAGCAAAACAAGAGAAAGAAGAATTAGAAAAAAAAATAGTTGAGAAAGCGATTAAAGTCAAAAAGAAACAAATTAAAAAACAACAGGTATTAGATGAAATAAGCAGTGAAGAAGAAATTATTATTAAAAAGAAGGACCGGACGAATTCCAGTAACATACCACTTAAACCAAATGTCACAAAAGTTGAAAATATAACAGTTAAATTTGTGCCTTTTATATAATTAATTCCTATAATAATATATACATGGTAAAAAAAATAACTATAAAAAAAAATAAAAAACCTACAAAAGCACAGAAACAGAAACAAACACAAAAACAAAGTGTAACAGTTAATATTGGTTCTAGCATAACTAAAAAGAGAGCGAGAACATCACCACAAAAAAAACCAGTTATCGCGAAACAACCTATAACCTCTCCGATTATATATCCATCCTCAACAATATCATTAAATCAACCAACTATTAAATATCCTAATCCAACACAAAACCCTTTAATTGCAGCAATTACACCACAACCAAAAATAGAAGAAACTAAAGTGAATGATTTAGAAAAAGTAAGAACAGCACGTGTTGAAAAACTTGAAGTAAAACCATCTGAACCAGTAGTCGCATTAAAAGAAATAAAAAAAGATAGTGAGAAAACAAGTCATGCATTATTAGGACAAATATTAACAGATAAACAAGATGATACAGAAGAACTATCACAAATATTTAAACCACCTACACGACCACCAATAGAATTTATATCATCATCAACCCAAACACCAATAATATTAGGTAGTTCTGCATTATCTGTACTGCCCGCGGTTGTATCAAAACGAGAATTAGGCTTATTAAGTAAACCACCAACATCAACTGAAACTTTAATTTTAAGTAGAAGTTTAGGATATAATTTATTAGATTTGAGAAGGTCTAATCAAAGAGATATATTATTATCAAGGCAAGCTGAAGAACAACAACCTGAAGCCGAAGAGCCATATGTAGATCCTGAGGTTGTATCACAACAAGAAAATGTACTACAACAAATACAAGAAAGAGGAGCAGCAGAACTTATAAGTAATATACCAAGTGAAACAACACCATTAACACAAGAAACAGTTGAATTAGGATTTGGAGGATTAAGCGAAGAACCTATTCAAACTTCAGTGGGGCAAATATTACCAGAAGAACCAGTATCACAAGGAGCATTAGAAGTTAAAGAATCTAAAAAACCACTAAAGACAATATTAGAACCATTACAACCACCGCCAACAATATTACAAGGACAAGCAGCAGCAGAACCAATAATAAGTGTAGAACAACCACCGAAAAAAAGTAGAGACCAATTTTCAAGTATGGATGCTATTGATATAGTTAAATATTTAAATTCTCAAAATGATAATTTTTATACTATACATAATAGTGGTTTTGATTCTGATGGTAATGAAATTCAAGAAATTTATAAAAATGGTAAATTTTATAAACCGAGCGTTAGTACATTAAAAGTATATGCACGTAATAAAGTGAAAGCGTCAATAAAAACTGAAGAGCCATTAAGTATAGAAGAAAGACCAGGAACAAACCTTTAAAATAAATTAAATATCTAAATTATATATAATGATAAGTATTAAAACTAATAAAAAACCTAATCTACCATCATGTGAAATGTTATGTGATAAAAAATTACATCCTAAATTAGATAATTATGAATTAACATCATTTTTAAATTGTCATAGTACTAATTTAATTGTAGGGAAACCGGGAAGCGGAAAAACTAGTATGATATATTCTTTTATGAAATCTAAAAAATTACTCGCTAAAGTATATGATAAAATATATTTATTTCAACCAGAACAAAGCCGCGCATCAATGAAAGATAAATTATTCGATCAATTACCAGACGACCAAAAATTTGACGAATTAACTGTTGAGAATTTAGAATATATAAAAGATAACTTAGATGAAGATGATAATATCGCTATTTTATTTGATGACATGGGAGCATATTTAAAAAATAACGAAACAAAGAAAAAATTAAAAGAGTTTATCATGAATAGAAGACATTATCATATATCAATATATTTTTTAGTTCAGACATGGTATTCAATAGAAAAAGATATTAGAAAGTTATTTAGTAATTTATTTATTTTTAAATGTAGTCGTCATGAAATGTTAAATATTACATCTGAAATGATAGAACAACATAGCGATAAAATTAATGAAATTGTAAAGATTGTATATGATAAACCACATAATTTTTTATTTATTAATGTTGATTCTCAGAGAATGTTTAAAAATTGGGACGAATTAATTTTTAATGAAGAATAAATATCTAATATATAATATATAAAATGTTTAATAATAATAATCATGAAATCTATCAAAATAAAAAAAGAATATATAATTTTTGTTTAAATTCTAATTTTGGAGGAGCAACACCCGCCACAAGTAGTACATTTTTTGTAGATTGGTCTGTATTACCAGAAGGAGAATATAAGGTTAGTTTTACATTTACTAGTGCTATAGCTTCATCAGATTTAGCAGATATAACAAATGCTGTTGTGTATTTAGATTTAGGTCAATCAAGTACATCTATAATTGAATCATCAATCGCTTTATCTAATAACACATATAGAGGTGGTTTTTTAGGATGTTTAAGGCAAAATTCATATGCAACAGGATCAACAACAGTAACAGATTATATAACATTTTTATATGCTGATACTATTACTAATCCACCTATTTATATTTTAACTAGACCTAAAAATAATAATGTTAGTGTAGATATACATACATCATCAACTACAACATCTACTAACTTTTCACCTATTGGAGCTTATGTTTTAACTTTAAGTTTTGAATATCAATGTTAAAAAATATCTAATATAATATAATAATATAAAATGTCTGGAAATGGATCATATATTAAATCAATGAATGGAATAGTAAGTTTTGATTCTGGAGGAACTATAATAGAAGGTGATCTTATTACAACTGGAACAATTGATTCAACTACAATAAATTCAAATACAATAAATTCAACTATAATAAATTGTGATGAACTTTATGCTAGTGCATCAGTTAATACGCCGTCTGTTGTTTGTGATTTTATAGCAAGTGAAACAAATATAACTTTTAATTCAACTGCATCTACAACAAATGATTTTTCAGTATTAACAAAATTAGCATCAGAAAATAGTACAAAAGCCGCATCAACTGCATATGTTACAACTGCAATAACTAATTTAAAATCTGCTACTAATACATGGGGAGGAACAAATAATTTTACCGGTAGTAATATTACAGTTGTTTCAAAAGGGGCTTCTGATAATTCAACTTTTGCGGCGTCTACTGCTTATGTTACTACTGCTATAGTAAATGTATTAAATGGTGCTTCTTATACTGGTACTCAAAATTTCACTGGTGCTACTCTTACGGCTACTACACAAGGTAATTTAATTAATAATACTACTGTTGCTACTACTGCTTTCGCTAATACTGCCGTCCAAAATTTATTAAGTGATGCTAATACTTGGACACAATCTCAAAACTTTACTGGAGCTACTTTAACCGCATTCACTCAAACGGCATCTGATATATCTACAAAAGTGGCTACAACAAATTTTGTATCAACTGCTTTAACAAATTTAAAAGCGGGGACAACTTGGACAGGCAATCAAATTTTTACAGGTGCTACAATCACGGCTACAACAAAAGCGGTCGGAACAAGTACAAATGACGTCGCTACATGTGCTTTCGTTCTCGCTAATGCTGGATCTTCTGGTTTACTTGCTTTAACTAATACTTGGACTGGTGTTAGTAATACTTTTAATAATGTTATAAATACATCTAAAATTGATGTTGTAACTCCTGCGAATGCGTATGGATTTTTAGATAATTTAACTGGTAATCTTAATATTGCGAATGGTCAATTAGGAAGTGTAATTAATATAGGACAAAATAAAACATCAGGTTGGGTATTGTTAGGATCTGCTGCTTCTACAATAATTATTAAAGGTGCATTAAGTTGTGAAAAAGAAATTTATTTAGGTAATTCAACTTCTACAAATATTTATTCAACAAATGTTTCTGCTCCATTTCAAATACGTGGAGATAATACATTAAATGTTATTGGTTCTGGATTAAGTAAATTTGGTAGTTGGAATGGTGGAGATGTTGAATTAGGGACTCAATCTTTTAGTAATATTATTATTGGTGCTGGTGGTAGTGGTGCAAATTTGAGAACTACAACAATAAAAGGAACATTAATCGCTGGTGGTTCTGGTGGCGGTGATATTACATTCTGGGGATTAACACAATATGTTACTACTAATGTAAATTATACAATTGTGGGAACCGCTATTAATAAAGATTTTTATTTAACTATATCTGGTATTAATCCTAGAATTATAACAATGCCAGCAAGAAAAGCCGGACAAATAATACATATTAGAAGTCTATCCGCGGTTAGTCAACAGTTAACATGTGTTGGTTCTAGTGGTAATTTTGTAAATCCTAATAATAATACACCATCTGTATCATATAGTCTTCCTTCTGCTTCTTCTGTTAATTATTTTGATAATGGGACAGATTTAATAGCGTTTTAATATATATTATATAATGTTATATATATGTGTATTAAAATTTGGTTAATTAGAAAAATTGAAGTATTAGAACTTGAATTAAAATATTTAAAAATTTTACTTTTGAAAGTTGATCCGATCCATGAACCTGAAAAAGATTCTAATATATTTGATATTAAATTAATTGATACATATTCTGAAACAGATTCAGATAGCGAGTCGTTTTCGTAATACTTGTTCTAAATGCACTAATAATATTTTTCTTTGTGTTCGTTCTCCTTCTTCGTTCCACATGTTAGCACATCTATACAATTTCTCCTTATACTTATTCATTAATAAAACTAATTCTTCATTTGTTTTATTTTTTAAATTTAATTTTATTTCAACTTCCATTATATATTATATGAAAGAATTTTTAAATTTAATATTATTTTTTATTCCATTATATATTATATGAAAGAATTTATTAAATTAGTTAAATCTGATAAACCATTAAAAAAATATGTATTCATTTATAAAGATGGAGACAAACTTATTAAAATTCATTTTGGTTCTAAAAATAGTAAGACATATTTAGATCATCATGATAAAACTAAAAGAACAAATTATTTAAACCGTCATAAAGTTAATGAAGATTGGAAGAGTATAAATCCTGGTTCATTAAGTGCTAAAATATTGTGGGGTGATTCTATTAATTTAAATAAAAATTTGAATGATTATTTAAAAAATTATGGTTTTTAAAATAATCTAAGTTATTATAATATGGATCCAAATGTTTTAAAAGTATATAAATCTCCTTTTAATAAATTACGTTTAGGTAAGGATAACGATGGAGGATATATTATAGTAGATATTCCAAATATAACATATAATTTGTTTTTATCTGGTGGTATTGAAAATGACATATCGTTTGAAGAAGATTTTATTAATAAATATAAAAATGTTTTATGTCTTGCGTTTGATGGTTCAATAACACAATTACCCAAAGAAAATAATAGAATAAATTTCTGGAAAATATTTATTGGTGGTTGTGAATCTAGAAATTATACTAATTTACATGATTTTATTAATAATTTTGATAATATATTTATTAAAATGGATATTGAAGGTGGTGAAGTAGAATGGATTAAAAGTCTAAATAATAAACAATTAAATAAATTCAATCAAGTAGTTATAGAATTTCATTTTCCATTTTCAGATAAAGAAATTAAAATGTTTGAAAAAATTAATGGAAATCATTATTTAGTTCATTTTCATGGTAATAATGCAGGCGGTGTTATAAATTATAAAGGAATAATAATTCCAAATGTTTTTGAATGCACATATTTACATAAAAAATATTTTATTGATAATCCTGAATTAAATAAAGAATTGATACCAAGTATTTTAGATATGCCAAATATTGATAATGATGATATATTTATTAATTATAGCCCGTTTGTTGTTAATTAAAAAAACAACTTGTTGTTTTTTTTCTAGGTTTGATTTTCCTTAGATTTCTAGGCATGGAAATTTTTATGTCATGATTATAATTTTTATAGTTTTATAGTTCCTTATTTTACCATGATTATAGATTTTATAGACTTTTTTTATTATTTATTATTGTTTTTTTTGTTAGTTCCGTTTTTTATTGATTTGTAAGGCTATACCCTTTGAAATCAATTTTTTTGTCTTTTTTTCAAATTTATCACTTTTTTTTTTTTTATTGTTTTTTTTTCTATGCGCCGGCCTGGTGCTGGTATGCATATATAGTTTCCTTT
>Ga0181355_1000932_pt1 | contig 12872 bp, 22 predicted proteins | sample Fa13VDMM15DN_FD_130099 | JGI IMG/M metagenome (GOLD analysis project Ga0181355, IMG submission 130099) | Freshwater viral communities from Lake Michigan, USA - Fa13.VD.MM15.D.N | ecosystem: Environmental > Aquatic > Freshwater > Lake | place: USA: Michigan | collected 2013-09-23 | reverse complement strand
TGGGTGTCAGGAAAAATAAATATCGTGTTAGGATCTGAATTAATTACACTAACAAATCCATATCTAAGTGCATCAAATTATCTTCAAAACAGTATATATCATGTAATTACACCTTCATTATTAGGTTTTGATACAATCGAACTAGCTAGTTATAAGGTAAGCGGAACACCTGCTGTGGGTTGGTCTTATGGTGGAAGAATAAACTTTGAATTAAGAATATATAATTAATTAAACAAACAAATAAACTATGGCAACAATTCCAGCAGGAACAAGATTTATCGGTATTTCAACTACCGCTGATTTAACAGAGAGAAAAGCAGCATCTCAAAATGCGCTAACACAGCCTTATACAATTGAGGACTTAATTGATGGCACTGATTTTACAGTTTTAGACATAACTTCAACTTCAGCACCATCTAAATCTACTTTAAACACAACTTACCCTATTGCAGATTATCCAATAGGAACTAAAGTTGTTTGTGCAGAAGTTACAGGTGGAGCAGTAGCTAATTTAAGAGTTAGTGCTGATACTTGGTTTAAATTTGCAGTAACAAAAGTATCCTAATTACAATTTAAAAAAATGCTTTTAACCCTATCTTTTTGGTAGGGTTTTTTATTTTATCTTTGTAAAAAATATAATTAAATACACTATGATGACTCCACACATTTGGATAAATAATTTCTCAATTGAGATGGAAGGTAGAATGCCAAATCCATTCATATTCTCTGTAATGTTAGCTAATAAGTTTAATGGTAAAGTATTTTCTTGCGAAGACGACTTTATAGTTAGAATCAATGGAGAGTTTTACGACTTCAATGGAATAATAGATACTGAAGACCTAGATTTAGATGAATACATAATTATAGATAAACTATCTATTCTTGACGATGTAAAGATGTATAACTACATAAAATGGTGGTTTATTCATCCATTCATTCAGGATGAGCTGTACTATATAAACATGAACTAGATATGGAAGATGAAAGAATTAACAAAGAAGATGTAAATATATCATTTGATTTTGACGGTACTCTAAATACCAAAAGGGGGTTGGAGGTATTTAAAAAATTAAAGGAAGAAGGGTATAATCTTAGAGTAACAACCACAAGAAGAGAGCTTGATAAAAACCAAGACTTATGGAAGTTATGTGATGAACTAGGAATTAGTAATGTGGTATTCACTAACCTGAATCATAAGTGGGACTACTTATATAATTCTGATATACATATCGATAACGATCCAAAGGAGTTAAAACTAATATCGCAATATGCATTTGCAACGCCTCTTCTAATTACTGATGAAGACTTTTACGACAAACTAAATAAAACACTTGATGGATTCTAATTACGAAGAAGGCTTTAAGTTTTTGCTTGATGTTGACCACGAGTCATCATTAGAGGAAAGAATAACATGTTTTAAAGACAGTTATGTGTCTATACTAGAGATAAATGAGAGTGAACTGCATAGCAATCCGTTCCTTAGCTTAGCCTACCTATCAAACATAATATCATCTATATGTGATGAAGAGGATTATATTTACGATGAAGACGATTACCTGATAGAGACATGTCAATCAATTGTTTTATCTGACAAATTAGACGATGCTATTATGGAGTGTAATCATGATAAATTTAAGGATATAATAAAAGAGTTCTTACTTAAGAACGAGAAATATGAACTATTAAATGCAATAAAAAATGCCTAAAAAAACTAGCACAACGAAGTCTTCAAAAGAGTATTATGACGAAAGTCCTGAAACTAAAAAGAAGAAGGATTTATACAATAAAGAGTTTAATAAGAAACCAGAACAAAGAAAAAAAAGAAGTGAGTTATCTGTTTTAAACAAAAAGATGATTAGAGAAGGTAAAGCCTCCAAGGGAGATAATAAAGACCTAGCTCACACTAAGAGTGGTATCGTATTAAAGAATAAGAGTACCAATAGAGGTAGTAAGAGCGATTCTCCAGGAGATAAAAGAGCAAGAGGGTAATTTATGGACTTCTCTGATTTTTTAAAGAAAGAGGAAGATAAAAATAAACCTCAAGAAGAAGTTAAATTCAATCACATAATTAGAAAGAGAAACTTCGTAAACAAGAAAGACCTTCCAACTGTAATTACTTTTAACAGGGAGTTTGACTTCTTAAAGTATTTTTATGTGGTTGAGTATTGGGCTATGAGTCAGTACAAAATAAGTAGAGAAGATTTGTCATTACTGTTTTTCTTGTATTCTGAGGATTTTTTCGATATAAAACTATTCAACAAGTATTCGTTCTCTTTAATATCAAAGAAAGACCATATGGAGAGATATTTAGAGGAAGGTTACGTTGAGAAGATAAATATAGATCCTTACGACATGACAAAGAAAAGAAAGAATGCGAAGGAGAATCCTATAGACCAGTTATACAAATTAACATTCAAGTCAAGAAGGATGATTATGGCTATCTATGATAGGTTGGTATTGAAGTATGATGTATCAGAAAACAATATGACAACCCTTATGTTTAGACCAAGAACAATGACTAGTAAGGACAGGAAGTATGGTTCTTTGATAAAAGACATGAATCAAAGGAGAAAGAAAATAATTAGTGGGGAAGACAAGAGATATTTAAGGGATGACGTAAAAAAAAGAGGTATATAAATTATACCTCTTTTTTGCTTTCTATTAAAAATGAAAGTTGTTTTGACTACTCTATAATAACTATATTACTATAGTCCATAATCATATACTCAGTTCCATTATAAATAATTGGATAAGTTCTGTGTCTGTCAAATCTTATCACATCCCCAACAACCGCTTTATCAATGTCCTCTCCGATAGACACAATAGTCCCTCTACTAAACTTAGAGTCCTTACCATCTCCTAAAATAAGACCACTTTCACTCTTAACCTCTTCCTTAATCTCCTTAACCATTAAATTTTTACTTATTACTCTCATCTCTCTTATGTGTTATTGTTACGTTTGTTGTTAATATTGTGGTTGCTACTGAAGCAGCGTTTTCAAGCTCAAGTCTAATTACCTTAGCTGGATCTAAAATACCAGACTTTAACATATCTACAATCTCATACTCCTTAACATCGTATCCCATCACTTTAGTGTAATTAAGCAGTTGATTTTCTATGTCTGAAGGGTTTACACCAGCATTATCTAATATGGTCTTAAATGGCTTCTTAATAGCCTCTCTGACGATGTTGTACCCATTATTCACTTTTCCTTTTTTGCTATCAACATCATAAGATGCGTTTAGCAGCGCAATACCTCCTCCATAAACAACTCCTTCAGATTTAGCAGCCTTTACGGCGTGAATAGCATCATCAACCCTATCAAGCTTCTCTTTAAGTTCAACCTCAGTACTCCATCCAACCTTAATTACAGATACACCACAAGCCAACTTTGAAACCCTGTCTTGCATATATTCAATCTCAAGCTTATTGTGTGAGTTTTTGATAACTGAATTTAACTCTTCAATTTTTGAGTCTATAGCTTCAGTGTTTGGTCTCTCATTAAAGAATAGAACGGTATCTTCTTTGGTTACAACGACTTTATCGCATTTACCCAACAAAACTTCCATGTCGTACCCCTCTAACAGTGTAGATGTATCTAAATCAACAATCAATCCTCCAGTAGCTAAAGAAATGTCGGTAAAGTAATCTCTTCTTTTTTCACCAATAGAAGGAGGAGCTATAACAGCAACCTTAAGACCATTCTTTTTATTAGCATACAAAACCTTAGTTACCTCGTACTCCATCTCTGAGATAATTAATAACTCATGATTGTTTTTGTGACAATACTCTACCACAGGAAGTACCTCTCTAATATTCTGAAACTTACGGTTTGATAGTAGTATCATTACACTGTTAGAGAATTCAATACTTCTATTTTCTGGTTTATTTACAAAACCTTCAAACTCCCAACCTCTTGAAATTGGCATACCACCTACAAAGTCGATATAAGTTTTACCGTTATCTGACTGCTCATAAGAAACCACTCCATTATCTCCAGCCATTAAAAACGCCTCTGAAATAATTTTACCCAACTCCTCATCATTGTTAGCTGAAATTCTAGCAATGTCGTACAAGAAGTGGTCCTCAACTTTAATTGAAGATTCTTTTATGTATTGAACAATATCTTTTACAGCGCTTTCAATACCAATCTTTAAATCAATTGCAGAAACACCCTTCTTCAGTTGCTCTTGAGATAATCTAACTAACTCCTTGATTAACACCGCTGTACCAGTTGTATTGTGAGTTATAACGTAATCATCTGTAATATATAAATTATCAGAATTGCTAACCATTATACACTTCATTTCTGTATAATTACCAGTTTTCTCTATTGACGATATTTTAATGCCGTTTTTGTAACCATCTATTTCGCTAACTCTATATATTGGATTATCTGAATAAGATGAATTAGCTTTTCTTATTAGTTTTCTTTGACTTGTTCTGTTTCCTAAACCTCTATTTAATTCTAAAAAGTCATTGTATAAAGATTCGCTAACTGTTGAATATTCAAACTTACCTCTTTTATTCATGTATCCATCAGTATCAATAAGACCTTGAAGTAGTTTTTTTCTATCTTCTATACTTGAATACAGATAATTCTTTGGTATAAATTTAGTATGACTATTACTTCCTAAAAGACCTAATTCATTCAATAAATCCTTTAAAGTCAACCCATCACTATTGTTTCCAAAAAATTTAACTCTTAAGTAATTTTTACTCTCAACATCTCTAACCTCAAAAGACATTCCTTCTGGAAGTTTAATTTTATCAAGAACGTGCTTCTTTTTATACCCTATAGATAATTCTACACTTCCACCAACACCTAAACTTCCATCTCCTAACAAAAGACCAAGCAAATAAGGATCTATAGTTGTTTCATTTTTATTGAATTCAGAAGCAGTAGTTTCAACAAAATACCTGAATGACTTTTTGCCATTTTTTTTAAATGAATAAACTTCATTCTCAATCATTTCTTTTGCGGTTATTGTTTTTCTAATCCCATCTCTTGTAGTTACTGTCCACAAGTGATCTTCACAACACTCTACTACTCTTCCGTCTGAAAAGATAACATTTAAAACTTCTTTCTCTCCTTTTGGAAAAACATCAAGAACATTCTGAATTGTGTTGTTAGATCCACATATAATATCTCCAGCAGATACATCTCCCATTTTTATCCATCCGTTTGGAGTTAGGATTTTAGAATAAAGAGGTTGAGGTCCATCTCCTGCTTCAGAAACAGTCTTTCTACAACCTTGCTTCACGAATTCACAACCAAGACTTTCAACTGCTCCCTCAAGGAAGATACTGTCAGCAACAGATACACCATCTTTTGTCACAAGAGGTAATCCTCCTGGACTCTCTATTAAAACGGTTCTTCCTCTATACCCCATTGTGGATGCAACTGCATCACAAATAGTGTTGACTCCGTTTATTAAAGGCTCTTTTGCCTCCTCATTAAATTTAACTTCTTTCACTAATACACTCATATTTTTTAAATTTTGTAAATTTGTATTGGGCAAATATAAGGATTTTTTCTTTGTATCTTTGCAAAAATTTTCTCACAATAATGATAGATAAAGATAGTTTACCTTGCAACAAACCAAAGAGAACTCCTGACCATCCTAAAAAGAGTCATGTAGTAAAGGCTTGTTATAATGGAACTGAAAAAATAATTAGATTTGGAGAGCAAGGAGCTAAAACTGCTGGAAAACCAAAAGAAGGTGAGAGCGATAAAATGAAGAAGAAGAGAGCGTCGTTTAAGGATAGGCATGGTAAAAACATTGCTAAAGGAAAATCAAGCGCTGCGTTTTGGAGCGATAAGATAAAATGGTGATAATCAATTAGTTACTAAATAAATAAATAATATAAAAAAATGGCATATCAAAAATTACAATCAGGTAAAGCGAAAGCTGTAACACCATCAAACACGGCAGATATATTTTATTCAAACGCTGGAGATAATCAAGGATGTGTGTTGTACGTTGGTACTGAAGGATCTTTAAAAGTTAAAACTGTTTCTGGAGATGAAGTTACATTTGTAGGTATACAGGCAGGTTCTTTCTTGCCGATTCAGGTACTAAGAGTTTTTGAAACAGGAACAGATGCTGATGACATCATAGCTTTATGGTAATATGCAAATATCTATATCAAATTGTATAAAGGGAAGTGTAATTAAGGGTGGATTATTACCTATTAATACAGTTTCACCTGTTATAAGCGGCACTAATACTGTTGGAAGTTTATTAACAACTACTAACGGAACTTGGAGCGGAAGTTTGCCAATTACCTACACATATCAATGGTTGCGTAATGGTTTAAATATTAGCGGTGCAACTTCATCTACTTATACTTTAGTAACTGCTGATACTTCAAACGTGGTGTCGTGCAAAGTAACCGCAACTAATTCAGTAGGTTCAGCAAATGCAACTTCGAATAGTTTAACAATTTACGAGGCAGAATATAAAGCTATTTTAGATTATGCTACAACTAATAGTTACAATTTACCAAGTACTGCACAAAGACTAAAACAAAACACTTTGTTAAGTAGTTTAAAAACTGCTGGAGTTTGGAGTAAATTAGATACGTTTGCAAACTTTGCTACTGATGGAAGTAGTCAATTTGCTTTAATTGATTGGAAAAGATTAACACAATATAACGCTTCTACAAGTCCAACTTTCACAACAAACGAGGGTTTTATGGGTAATGGTACAAGTAGTTATATAGATACCAATTTTAATGCGGTTACTCAAGGAGTTAATTATGTTCAGAATAATGCAAGTAGATATATTTTTATGAATACTGCAAGTGGCACTGGTGCATTAGATGGTCGTAGTGCTGCATCAATAAATAACTCTTTAAGAGCAAGTTCTTCAAATCAGCGTATTAATCAAAGTACAACTCCATTAGTTGGTGGCGCTTTTGATTTTACCGCAACTCGTGGAATGAAATCAATACATCGTACAAGTAGCACAAATGTTGAGTTATTTAACGACACAACGCAAGGAAGTAGAACTGCTTTATCTGCTTCAATGACTTCATCAAATCAATTTATATTGCGTTCAGGTAGTACTTATGGGGGACACGAAATATCTATGTATGCAATGGGTGCTAATTTAGTTTCTGAAAACGCTGCTTTTGTAACTGCTTATAACACTTATATAAATTCTTTATAATATGATAGTACTACACCCTAACACAGAGCAATACAACGCATTAAATGGTTATTTTAATGATTGCTATAAAATTGAATTTGCAAAAGATGGTTCAGATAGATGGATTGCAGGGCTTGAAGTTTTAGACTGCAAAGAATTTGAAGCAATACACGACCAATTAAACGAATTAGAACGAATAGAATATACACCAAATGAAGAATAAACTATATAATATTTTGCCAAGTTGGTTAAAGCAATTAAAACATTCTGACAAAATTGCACACGCTTTTTACGGAACTTTATTTTATTTGTTTTGCGCATTACTTATTAGTGAAGAAATATCATTATTCTTGACTTTTACTTTAGCTGTAGGGGTTGAAATATATGATAAGTATAATGGAGGTAATTCTGACACATTAGACGCTTTGGCAACAGTTTTAATACCAACAATACTATTTTTATTATGAGTAAAAAAGAACAAATAGACTTATTCCTATCAAAATGGGTGAGTCGAAAATTATCAGTTTTTGTAGTAGCGTCTGCTGGGTTGTTCAGTGGCGTTATTACTTCAACTGATTGGGTAATTATTGCAACATCATACATAGCAATTGAGGGAGCAACTAACATTGTTGAACGTTTAATGAAAGTTAAAAATGTCTGATTTAGTCAAACTAATTGAATTACTTATAAAGTCTAAATGGTGGCTCGTTTTGATACTCTTTTTTTCTTTTTTAACCTATATTTTTTCAAGTGAAATTAAAAGGTTATTAGATTTAAAGATTCTAAATAGCGACATAGTATTGAATTCTATAAATGATGATGTAATTATTGAAACTGCTCTTAATGATTTAATGGTTAAAACCAAAGCAGACAGAGCATATATTTTCAGGTTTCACAATGGGGATATTTACTACAATGGTTCACATAAATCTAAAATGAGTTGTGATTATGAAGTTGTAAATGATGGAGTTAGTCGTGAGGCAGAAAGATTACAAGATATACCAACTGCGTTATATTCACGATGGTTAAAAGATGTAATTGAATATAAAATGTTTATCGATAACGTTTCTGAAATTGATGACATACGAACTAAACAAATGTTAGAATTACAAGGTATTAACGCTTTGTCTGTTGTGCCTTATTATCGAAATGGTAAGATATTCGCTTTAATCGGAATTGATTATATTAATGAAATAGCACCAAACAACAATCAGGATAAAAGGCAAAAAATAAACGAAATGAAAAGAATGTCTAACGAAATAGGAAGTCTATTAAAATAATTAAAAATGCAAATTAACGATTTAAAACTTTATGCATTAAATTCAGTAACAATGGCGATTAGCTTTTCAAATGTAGAGTCGACTTTAAAAATATTACTTCTTTGCGTTTCTATTGTTTATACTATTTTAAAATCTGTTGAATTAATAAAAAACAAATATGACAACAAAGCAGATAATAGCTAAGTACGGAAAACCAAACGAAACAGGTGATGGATATCTTGTAACAATTCAGCTTCCTTACCCTATGCGATTAGCTTGGGATATAGATACAATTGTTCATAAAATGAGATGTCATAAATTAGTTGCAGATAAATTCCTTGCTGTATTTAATGAAATTCATAGAGTTTATGGTTATGAAAAAATAAAAGAGTTAGGTATTGACTTGTTTGGAGGGTGTTTTAACTTTAGAAAGATGCGTGGAGGTAATGATTGGAGTACTCATTCTTGGGGTATCTCACTCGACTTAGATCCAGGTAGAAACAAATTAAAAGAGACATCAAAGACTGCTAGATTTGCAAGACCTGAATATAAGGCAATGATTGATATATTTTATAAGCACGGATTTATATCGTTAGGTAGAGAAGAGAATCGAGATTTTATGCACTTCGAAATAAAAGAATAAATATGGCAAAGATAAAGACATACGAAAACGACAACACAATTAATGCAAACGACAGATTAATTGGTACAGATTTTAACGACTCTGACAAAACAAAGAATTATTTAGTTTCAGCATTAAAAAGCTATATACTAAGCGGATTAGAAGTAAGACCATATAAAGCATATGCCGCTTTACTTACTCAATCAGGAGAAGATGCACCAACAGCAATAGTGCTAGAAAATACATTAGGCGGTAATATTGTTTGGAGTAGAGATAATGAGGGTTCTTACATAGCTACTTTGAATGGAGCTTTCGTAGAAGATAAAACATTTACTTTAATAAACGCAACTGAAGATGGGGAAGATTTAGGTACAGATGCCGCTTGGTCAAAAAGAGGTTCAAATAACACTGTGCTTGTTCGTACAGGAAGGAGTCTGACGCAAGCTTCAGATAATAGACTTCAAAAAACATCATTTGAAATCAGAGTTTATAATTAAAAAATATTATGGCAAGAATAAAAACATACACAATAGACACATTAATATCAGATAACGATATTATAATTGGAAGTGACGCAGACAATAACAACGAAACAAAGAACTTCCCAGCAGGACTTATTAGGGAGTTTGTTTTATCTGGTCTTGAACCTGAAGTTGGAGGAAACCTAAAGATAACTACGATTGTAGATAATGACTCAGAGGAAACAACTCCTGAAGACTACTTTAATAACTCAGTTACACCGATAGTTGTATTACACTACGAAATTGTCTTTTTAATTTTAAATGGTAGAACATTTATATTTAGAAAAAACAATGATGTGTATGGAGATGGAGAAACTCAAGTTGTATCAGGAGACTTCACAGAGATAGATGTTACATCTGTAATAAATGCAAATAGACAAGATTTAAACTCTGTTTTAACAGAAGGTAATGAAGCCCCAGACAAAGATGCTAAGATTAGGGATTTATACTTGTATGATGATTTTGGTTCTCCAGATGGATATGCTAAGTTGTACTCAGACAAACAATCTCTTTACTTTGTGAATAAAACAGGAGAAGCTGTTTTTCAGTTAGAAAAGAATTCTTTGTATTTTTCAATTGGTTCTTATGCATACAAAATAACAACACCAAGTATAACTGAAGGAAGAACAGCTACATTTCAGAACGCATCAGGAACTGTTGCTTATTTATCTGATATTCCAAGTGATTATATAATAGATGTATTTTCTAACTCAGACGAAATATCTGTAACAAATAATGACGGAGAAATTGAGTTAACATACAACGAACAGAAAGATGTTGTCTTACTTAAAACATATTTGATAAATACACTAACAAATACCACTTATTACGGAGATGGAGGTGTATTCTCTTTTGGCGAGACCACAGAACCTATAAATGCATTAAAACTTAGTTTTGAGGAAGATATTGTCGTTGATTCTGCTGACAATTTTGGATATGTTGCTTTTCATTATAAGAATGGAGATAATGCGATATATACAATACCACTAACAGGACACTCTGTATCTGGACCTGATCTTACCGTTAGACTACCTTTGATTGATTATTGGTCAATTGATTTATCTTACTTCTCAATACATTTACTTGTTGGTTGCGTATCTTCAGACACAAGTGGTCGTTCATTTAAAGGACTAACACCTTCTGCAATAACTAATTATTATAATTTTAGCTCTTTAATTTAATATATGGATAAAAAAAACATAATATCAGCAGTTATAGGGTTTATAATTTGCGCAGCCCTATTGCAATTTTGCGAAGGACCAAAGAAAGAAGATAAAGTTGTTACAAAGACAAAAGTTGTAAAAGTAACAGACACCATTAAATTAAAGGGAGGTATTGTAACAAAATATAAACAAGTGTTTGTTAGGAAGACAGATACGTCTATTGTTTACTTAGATAAACCTGACACAACATCTATTTGTGCTAACTACTATGAGCAACCTATTATTGGAAAAAGAAGTAGTGGTATTGCTAGAATAACAACTACAGGAGAGTTATTGGACTTCTCAGCAACAATAGAATGCCAGGACAGTATAACAGAAACCACGATAACAAAATACAGAGATAAGAGTCAATTATTTTTATCTGGAGAATACAATACAAGTAGAACTATGCAATTAGGTGTAGACTACAATATAAAGAATACAATATTGCTAAAGGCTGGAGCTGGATATAACTTTGAAAGTAAAGTTCCACATATTTCATTAGGTGTAGGTATCCCTATATTTTAAGTATCTTTGCAAATAAAGTTTAATTTAATTTAAAAAAATAAAAAATGAAATTGATTAGAAAAATATCAATTGGACCAGATTTGAAGACAGCAATGCACTACCAAGTCGGTACAAAAGTATCTGGTAATTCTAAGGAAATATCAGACATAATAAAAGAAGATAAGTTCTTTGACATCTATGTAAGAGAAATTGATGAAGATGTTAAGATGATATGGAAATCATTTAATATTGACTCCGTATCTCATATCGAGTACGACACAAGTATTTAATTAAAATATGAAGAGTCCTCATTATTTTATAGTTAAACCTTTAAACGAACAAAGGTATAACAGCGAATCTAATGGATTGATTGTAAATGTATCTTTAGAAGATCACAACTTTACTCAAAGACTTGCAGAGATTATTCAAGTTCCAATTGGATATGATGGTCCTGCTGAGGTCGGAGATACGTTAGTTGTAGGTCATAATACATTTAGAATTTACTATGACAATAAAGGCTACCAGAGAGAGAGTAAGTATCACATTCAAGATAACCTTTTCTATGTTGAGCCAGAACTGTCGTATATGGTAATAAAAAGAAATTCAAATAACTACATAGCTTTAGAGCCTTATTGTTTTGTAGAGCCTTTAAAAAAGGATTACGAGTACGAAGGTATTAAAGAGGAGGAGCAATTTGGGGTATTGAAGTATGCAAATACAGATATGTTGTCAAAAGGATTTAAAAATGGAGACAAGATTGGCTTTATGAAGGATTCAGAATACGAATTTAATATAGAAGACCAAAAGCTTTATATGATGAAACAAAGAAGAGTATTAATGATATGTTAGGACTTAGCAAAGATATTGAGATAGCTGTAGACACTGTAATCGAAGGATTAGAGTACCCTATTGATATGTCTATGGTTGAGCCTGATAAGGTTAAGACAATTGTAAAGGCTAAAGTCGATTCATTCAAATACGGTAAGGACTTAATAGTTAGATGGCAAAATAGCTCTAGCGCACCTTCAGATGAGAAATTAAAGAGGTATGTTAAGAGATTAATTAAGTCTGGTGACTTAGCATTAAATATACTTAGAGAGGCTCTTAGAGGGAAGATAAATTACGATGATTTAGATCCTTCTAAACACCATTTAGCTATTTCTGTAAAACCACTTATCCACCAAGCTATTGTAGAGATTGATGCTTCTTTAATTGAGTTAAGGATGCAGATTGATGCCGACAATATAAACCTTAAGGAAAATGAATTCAAAAGAGGGTATCCTGAAAAGTTTGCTACTGGAGAGTTTTTGCCTTTAAAAGACTACTACAAAAATTGGTATGACGAAAGTAGTGACTCAATACTACTATGTCCAAAAGGAACTAAAGGAGAGGTGCTTAGGTTACATAATCTAAATATCACACTACCATCTGTACCTGCAAAGAAAGACATATTATTTTCTAAGTTAAAGAAAGAGGATCAACACTGGAAAAGACAGGATGTTCCAAGTGGACTAAGTCAAGATAATGCTGAGTCGTATATAGAATATATAATTGAAGAGTTCAGGAGAAGAAGAGAAGGTATTTGGTTTATGAATAATGGAAAACCT
>Ga0181355_1000931_pt1 | contig 12875 bp, 20 predicted proteins | sample Fa13VDMM15DN_FD_130099 | JGI IMG/M metagenome (GOLD analysis project Ga0181355, IMG submission 130099) | Freshwater viral communities from Lake Michigan, USA - Fa13.VD.MM15.D.N | ecosystem: Environmental > Aquatic > Freshwater > Lake | place: USA: Michigan | collected 2013-09-23 | reverse complement strand
TTTTCTTGAATAGATCTTCCGACATTACGAATGATTTCATATGCATCTTCTAAATCGTCAGTAACTTTGTTTTTGTATTTGTAATACGCTTTCATAAATAACCTTTATTAATGTTTTATAATAATAAATATATTAGTCTAAAATTAATGCTGTATTTTGACAACATTCTAATTTTAAATTTGATAATGCTAATTCTTTTGCCTTAGCTTCAACCATAATATCTAAATCTGCAACGCCATATGTGTTGGGAGTAGATAAAATATAGTCTGCGTGTGCTTGTTCTTTGATCTTGGTAAATTCTTTGTATTCTTTTTGAAACGTTGGCCACTTTGGCAAATCTTCCATAGAAATATTATGATGAGCAAACATTCGTTCTATAAGGGTTTGAGCCTCTCTACGACGGGATTCGCTGTAATGGGTACATTGGGTTACGCCATGTTTATTCCACGTCTCGCGAGCTAAGAAGAAGGCTTCTTGTTCGGATAAGTCACCGGTATTAAAAGTATGATGCCAATAATCAAATGTAATAGGAATACCAATCTCAACGTGAAGCATTTTGTATAAATCACGAACTGAATACATAGAAGCCTTGTCATCATTCTCGATAACTAAACGGGCTTTGCATGAATCTGATAAGCGATCATAATTTTGTAACCATCGATAAATAGTACCAGGCTTATCATTATAAGTAGCACCTACATGTATATTGATCTTGTTTTCGAAGCTAGGACCAAAGCCCATAAGGTCGAAGAGCTCAGAATGTCGTTCGAGACTAATAATACTATTATCAACAACTACCGCATCAGGACTACCTAATATATGAAAAGGACCAGGATGTGTTGTAATGCGATGACCATGAGCTTTTGCATAATCGCCTGCAGCACGAAGATACTTAGCAATTTCTGCGATGCCCGGGAGGTCTGCTAATTCGTAATGATTCCAACGAGGAAAGAGTTCACTACCTAAACGAAAGAGACGAATTCCATGGGCTTCATTCCATTGTACAATAGTTAATAAGTCTTTGGCATTAGCCAACGCAATATCAGATGCTAACTGCATACCACCAAGCTTGAATTTACGTTCAATCATAGTACGACCGGTGCGGATGCCTTGCTGACCAAGCTCCATATTATTACAAGCATAACCAAATCTAATCATAGGATTTTTTTATATTATATGAAATTTATTGCGTAATTCAAAATATATCTGTTTTTTTATTTCGTGGATATTTATATGAAAGAAAAAGAACCTTAAAGGAAACAATATGAAAAACAAATTAGCAGAAAATATGCTTCGTTTTGGTGTAAAGAATCTCAAAGCCGAAGATGTTAAACGTATCGAAGAGTCTGTATTGGAAGAGACTTTCCAAGATCCGATTAATCCGACAAATATTACGTATGCATTAAATTTTAAAGATGATGTATCATTAAATAAATATTTTCAAGCAAATATAGGTCAATCACCGGTAATTTCAACTAATACAGATTTTAATACATATTTACCACAACTTTCAATGTTAGTTCGGGTAGCTCATGCTTTTGGAATGCGATTACCAGATACTAATACGCCAGCTGGTATTATTACGTTAGAAGCAAATATTCTAAAATATAGAAATCAAATTGCAACATGGAATAAAACTTATCCAAAATTCTTAGTAGATATGGATCAATCTTTAAGTTTTATATTAAGTCCGAAAAATTTGCAAAAAGGCGGTTTTTGGATGAAACAAAATATGCAAAATACTTCTAAAGCAAATTATCAAGTGTATTTAGAATGGTTACGCCTTAATATTACAAATTTACAAAATGCAACCACGATTTCGAACGCACCGGGAGTTTAAAAAATAATAAAACAGTAGTAATGGGGTAGCTAATAACTACCCCATTTTTTATTGCTCGATAATTTTTGAAATTTGATATTCTACTACAATTGTATTATTATCACTTATAAGAACTCGCTGTAATGTATTTCGAGTTAAGTCAATTACATAATCAAATTCATTTATCTCATCTCGAAATGTAATAATACCATAATTTTCATTTACTGATGAAATTTCTATAGTTTCTTCATAATATACACCAGATCCTTTAAGGGACGCAGTATTTTCTTTAATATTAATAACTATTAAATTAGTATCAATTAATTTTTCTGTATTAGATACAGACCCTATAGATATAGCAGTTAAACGAGATGTAGTACCTATTTTAAAATAGGTTTTTGTAGTAGAAAGAAATACAGTAACTACTTGAGCATTACTTGTAAATGCTACTACTGCAAAGATTGTGGAAAGGAATAACTTTTTCATCTCTTATTTTTTAAATGGTTAACTAATTAATTATACTATAAATATAAGAAATAAATCAATCGAATCCAACCGAAACCTAAACTTTTTTGCATGATATTTATATTATATGCGAGCAACATTAACATTAGAACAAATCATACAAGAAGAAATTCAATCAGTGTTTGAACAGGGTGCAACGATGCGCCAAATTGGATCAACACCTGGTAAATTTAATGCTAATAAAATAGCTCAACAAATTTATGATGCAAAAGGTACATTTGTAGATGATGAAGCTGATGCATTAAATGCTATCAAACAAATACGCAATGTAAAACAATATACTGCTGTTTTAAAGATAATTCAAAAAGAATCTGGACAAGGCCTTGCTGCATATTTAAAAAGTTTCTTAGGAGCTAAAGATATACTTGAAGCTGCAATTCATTTTTATCAAGTATTACCAAAATCAGCATACAATTGGACCGTTAAAAAAATGGTTTCATATGATGATTTAAAAACAGCATCATCAGTTGCATCAGGTCGTTCTAATTTATATACTAAAACTAAATACGGAGAACTACCAGGACGTTTGATCAATCAAATCAATACAATGATGTATGATGATGCATTATATAATAAAACTAGAGAAAAGGATGCCGAATCAGAACGTGATGGGTTCGGCGTTAGTGATATTTTACTTCGTCCTTTTGTATCAACTGAATATTATTTAGAACACGATACATGGAGTAGTTTTATTAATGCGTCTGGTGGGTTACGAGATATGGTATACTCCCCTGCAGGATTAGGTATAACTACGACTGCTGCAATGATTCCGACGCCATGGACAAAGGTACCAGTTGCTATTCTATTTGGTATATTAGCAATAGATGATGCATCTAGAATAGCAGATGGAGATGATGCTGCATGGTTAGATTTATTATTTGATTCTATAGGAATATTTACAGGTGCAGGTGGATTAAAACTTTTAAAGCCAATTGGTCAAAAATTCTTATCATTGTTTAAATGGATAAAGAATGGTGGTATATTAGCTAGGATGTCTCGAGGCATGTTCAATGTTTTTTTCGAAATTGTGTCTGCAATATCAAAAACTCCATTGGGTCGAGTTTTATCATCCGGTGCAAAAGCTGTGAGTTCAATGCAATCAGCAATCAGAGGCGGTATTGCTAAATCATTATCATTTGTAAAAAATCTGTTAACTCAATTGAAAAATACAATGCCAGATCCAATAAATCGATGGGCATCGAATGCATTGAAGAATGTAAAATCAATGTCAGTTGAATATTACATGGAAGAACTTAAACCAATATTTGATGCTATGCGAATGGTAGCCGTAGGAGTTCGAGAATTTTTTAGAGCTCCAAAAATAGCTGTTTTAGCGCTAGCACAAAAAATGGGAATTTCTGCTAAATGGGTTGTTCCTGTAGCTACAGGAGTAAATACTGCATGGATTGCTCAATTATTTACATCTATTCCAGAATCGATTGCATGGTGGAAAAATTGGTATGATACACAAATGTCTGAAATTCAAAAACAACAATGGATTAAAGACATGAAACAATCTACTATAGAATACATGCAAAAATCTGGTGGTGTTTTTTATACATTCAAAAATCGTCCTGGAACAATGATTACTATATATGAATACAATCAAGGGTTTGATCCGGAATGGTCCGTTGTTGAAAAAAAACCAATACAAGTTGATTCAAATACTAATGGTCCTTTAATTATCATTGGCGATCGTAAAATAGACGGATATGAACATATTACATTGCCGCAGTCTATGACAGCCGAAGGTGAAATAAATGATGCATGGGTAAAGATTTCCGATATCGTTAAAATACCCTTAAAAGATATTTATTAATATGAAAACTACATTATCTACAATTATTCTTGAAGAATCAATTAAAGCATCATTATTGGAATTTGAGTTGCCGCCTGCACCGAAAGATGATACCAATAAGACAACTACAACAACCCCGACGCCTAAACCAAATATTAACAAAGTTTCTGCAGCAAAGATTGCAGATATTATTATTAATTCAAAAAGTTGGATGGGAGATAGTGAAGCAAACTTAATTAATGCAGTAAACTCAATTCCAGATGCTAAAACATTTTACCAAGTAAATAAAATTATACAACAGAAAGAAGGAAAACCGTTTTCTGCTTATATATCAACATTTATAGATTCGGATGAATGGGATGTGTGGTATCTTATTATTAAACATTTAACCGTTATTATACCAAAATCTCAATGGAAAATAGTTATTAAAAATGCATTAGCTAAAACGAATGGTATTTCTGGTTTAACTAAAAAGAATCGTGCATTAGCAGCAGAAATTACAAAAGAATTACCTGCAACAGGATTAACTGATACAAGCTCAGGCAGTGGCTTTGATTCTTACGCATTAGCAGCATATGGTGTTTTAACTTTTATCGTTTGTACTAAGTTTGGTCTTAAATGTTGGCAACGATTGAAAAAATTAACATTTAGTAATAAAAATAAATCTGGTATAGAAGTTGCAAATACGATGGAGAGTTTTTTACGTATGCCGCTGCGTCAGAATAAAAGAGCATTACGAAAAATATTGGACTATGAATTAAGTAAAGATCGTTTATCTAGACAAGAATATAATAAAATGATATCGATACTTGATGGCGAAAATTTTTATGCGTCGATACCTAAACAAGATTTAAATAGAGCGTTTTTTGCTGCGGTATTAAAATCATGGCAAGAATGGAGTACATCAAAACCAGTCATTGCAGGAGAAGCTAAAAAAATTATCGAAAAAGTTGACGATCCAACATTTACTAAAGAATTCGGACCTAAATTACAAGCTATTGAAGATAGATTATTAGGTAAGACAAAAAAGCCTGCAGAAGTTAAACCAAGCGACGTAACGATTGTTTTTAGAGATATTAAAAAATTAGGTATTAGTACAAGTAAACCAAATCTTTTAAAATTTGATATGGGTAGATGGATAAATATAATGAAAAAAACCGGATCTAATATATCACTTAACGAATCAGCATTTTTAAACAGAGTTGAATCTAAATTTATCGATAAATTGCAAAGAGGTATTGATGTAGATTTAGCGGCGAAACAAGCTATGTTAGATGCGTACGGCCGCGGCACTGAAGTTCGTACATCTCAGGAAATATATTCAGAGTTTCCTGCAGCAAAACAATGGCTAGACTGGGTAATGAAATCCAGATCTGGGTTTAAACAATATAATTTTTATAAACGAGTTACAGAATTTCCATCATATGAACAATGGTCATTTGATATGAAGAATGCTAAATCTAGATCAACTTCAAAACAAGATTACCAATATGCTTATTACATGTGGTTAAATGCTAGGATCTAATTAGAAACAAAACCATTTAAAAAGTTTCGTTGTTTTTGTATTGCAGCATCGAGCTCAGTATTTCCTCGTTTTGTTGAATTGTTTCCACGCACTCCTTTAGCGCTAGGCTTAACAACATTCGTTGTCTCAGATCCAACATCGGTTGATTTAGTTCTTTTACTATTTTGTGTAGATAATCGTCGGCTAGTTGCAACATCGTCTCTGCTTTCAGTTTTTTCCCTTCCGGTGTCTCTAAAAATTTCTGAATATGTGCTTGAGTGTCCGGTTTGGATGCGTGTAACAAGTTCTTGTTGTCCCAATGATCTAGTTTCGTCGTGGTTGATGATTCCTGTTGTATACGTTGTCTTATGCGTTTTAATTTGAATGCCGCAAGGATACTTTGTACCTTCCGAATCAACCGTATATTGAATACCCCAATTCGTTTCTTTAGTTCGTATAACATAACCATATTTCTTCATACCGAGCCAAGTGAAGAACACTGCCTCACCTGGTTTATGTTGGATTTTATTAAATTGTTTTTGTATTGCGTCGGGAGCTTTTTGTTTTGCCATTTAGTTTAAACAAATTGTTGTTACTTGACTGATAATTGTAAATACACGCAAATATCGAGTAATTTTATCTTTTCGAAACATTTTTTCTAATTTTCGATCTCGCGCTAATATATAACCTGATTCCATAAAATGATTCATAACTTCTCGCACTGCACGTAAATTGTTAGATTCAATCAATATGTTTTGATCATCAATCATTACATCGATGCGATCATGATCGTTATGAGCTATTTCAGTGTATGTATCATTTGAATTTTGTAATGAATTATGAACGTCGACAAAAAATTCAGTTAAATCAATTGATCTAGTTTTAATTGTATTGGCTTCATATGCATCAAATAAATAATAGAGTTTATCCGCGGATTCCAATTGTGCAAAATAATTATAATCTAAATTAGAAATAACAATTGTGTCAAATATTGTCTTCATGATCTCGGAGCCTTTTAATTACAAATAATTCAGAAATCAGTTTCATCTCTAAACCTTTTTTTTCTGAAATTAATTCGCGTGCTTCGTCCAAACTCGTTGCCATTACACGTCCAATTGGTTCACAATTGGAATCTGATTTATAATAATATATGTAAACGTTAGCATTCATTTATCATAAATATAATCCTAATTCATAACTTCGCAATGACACAGTTAATGCATCATTAATTGTTTCATTTAATTTTGCAATTTCATGTTTAACTAACATTACAGTGCGACCTTTAATCTCTACTGGAAATGATTCTGTTTTAGATACTCGATTTCCATATATGTTACTAATCAATGTTTCAAAGCTTTTAGAATATGAAATTAAATCTTTGTATCGCATGTTTATATGCAATCCCGCAACTCTAAGTTGACCAATAGCGCAATTCATTGGGTCTGTTTTAAAGTTTTCTGCAGATATTTTATCTTCGAAGATAAAGTCTAAGTTTGTCCATGTAGCTCCGTAACGGTTTGCATATTTTTCAGAAATAGCCCATGGTTGGTTGATACTATGTGTCATGTTTTTTTAAAATTTATAAATTAATACTGTATATACATCTTTTGAATAGTTATGTCGAATCATAACATGTTGATATTTTTCAATCAACATATCTAGCATTAGTCCCGGATGTATATATAAGAATCCTTCGTGATGTGTCGTATTGATGGGTGATAATAAATTGAATGATACAACTTGTTCTGCTATGTTATATAATATATCAATATCACTAAAAACTTTAGTTAAGTCTTCTTGTTCTGTTTCGCAACGGCGTTGTGTAAATACACCCGATGCTACGACCCAATGATGTGAGTCTAATTTAGACGTTTCAAATGCACCTACTTTAATACCTTGTAAGCCCCATTTTTCTTCGCCTAATGCAGTCATAATGGGATTATGGTCTATGGCACTATAAAATACAACATCATTATTTAACGCAGCCAATTCTCGTGCTACATCATATAAATCACATCTGCCAGAACCAATATCTAATAAGCTACCACCATTAAACCCAATTAATAGATTTTGCATTAAAAATCTTTGTTCTGCTATTGTATTATATCCAACCGGTATTGGACTATGCATCATATATTCCGGATCGGTGGGCGTTAAAGAATCTTCCCACCGAGTACCATCATTAGATAAATTATCTAATATTTTATCAGTTAAATCATTAATATCCATGTATTGTAAATTTAGATATTACCAAGAAGCTTTGCCGGCAGAATTTGCATCTAAATGCGGTAATTGCTCGTTTGCTACTAATTCTTTGTATGGTATAGTTGATTGAATAATCTCAGTGTCACATAATTTTTCTGTCAGAGCTTTATTAATAAAGTTTCTATTAGAATTAGATGTTGTTAACATTACTAATGCACTTCGATTTTCTAGTAAAACATCATATACAGATAATTTATTAAATATGCGTCGACTTAATACAACACCAACACGATTGATACCTTCTGAGGTAACAATTACTTCATCGCCTTCTTTATAAGCCATTATTCGATAATTTTAATGATTTTACTTGCTGATACTGATTTTACTTCGAAATCCATTGTATAACCTTTAAAGTCTTCGATAACTTTTGATTCAGCTTCTGTTACTGATAAGGCTTCTACTAGATAAGTTTCAGTAATCCTTTTTTCTTTTACTCCTTTTGGAGTATCAATTGTGTCCACTAACTGGACCTTTGCCATGTAATAACTCATTTGTATGTTTTTTTAAATTATATTAATATAATAAGAAAAATAATTGCGTTTTCAAAAGAATCATTTATCTTTATTCAAAGCCTTTTGTAAACGCTTTTGATTTCTATGGTACTCATATGATTTTTCAATATCTTTTGGTGTTAATTTTAAATTGATTTGCAAATTATCCAAAAGATCAGCAATTAATCGCTCTTTCTCCATTTTATTTTTGGTTTTTTTGTCAATTGTATTTAAAATTTTACGTAAATGATATATAAATTCCTTAGGAAAGCGTTTTAATAATCTAGAATCATCAGCATATACTTTAATATCTGATTTTTTTGCTTCTGTTAATGGTTTTTCCAACAATTTTTTGGTAATTTTTACACTTTCTGCTATTAAATCACCATATTTTATTGTTCCTGCCATTTCCATACCAGAAGCACCAGCTGCGCTAGCACCGCCTTCAGCAGCTTTTTCAATTTTTTTGCGATCTTCATCACCTAATCCTGCAACATCATCTAATGAAAGTTGCAATTCTATAGTATAATCGTCATTACGTCCCCAACCTGTATAAGGAATTATTTTGATTATACCTGATCTAAGCAAGTTTAACAAGATACCAGAGTTTAAATTTAAATCTTTTCCAGATCTCATTAAAAATTCACGTATCCCAATATCTGAAATAGAATAAATTACACCTAACTGATTCGATCCATATGCATCAAATTTACCTAAAAACTTTTTCTCTGCTGGAGTGAATGGTGAATTGTTACTATCAGATGGTGCATTATCTGTTTCCAGCTCCGGGCCCGGCCCTGCAGGCCCTGCTGGTGTACTAGGTGCTGATGGAACTGCATCTTGCTCCAACAAAATTTGTTCGAGTATAGGTGTTACAATTTGTTCCATCAATGAATTCATTTTACCTTAGATTCTGCTAATTGTGTTGAACGATATTTGCTAGATAATTTTTTCAATTCATTAATTGATTTACGTGCTCTAACGCCTGCCGCTTTTGTTCCTTTGTCTGTAAAACGTACATGGTTCTCTTCGAAAGCTAACCAATGCTCTTTCATTACGTCGAAAATTTCTTGTGATGTCATATAAAACCTTTTTTTAATTTATTATAAATATCGTTTTCAAATAAAACGCTCCATAAATGTTTTGATGTTTGTGTTGCGAACACATTTTTCTGTATAATCTGTCATTTGGATATATACATCTTCGCCTTTTTGATATACTTGTTGAATACAAGCAACATTGAGAAATCTAGGTGTTTCCCTATCTCGCTCATCGGTATCAATAATGTAAATAAATCGAACTGGGTAAATCCATTACTAGTCTCCTTGCCATCCGCCGCGGCCTTGCCATGCCTTATAATCGTCAGCCGTCAAATTTGTCGAATTTGGATCATACATACGTTTCGGCTCATTGCGTTTAACAAATCGCCAAAGTTTAACATTTAAATCAGACATCTCTTCAACTGTTAATTCTTCAATTGCAGCTTTATTACGTTGTCTTAAAAATGACATTACAAAACGATTTGACATTGGATCTTGTGTCATAGCATACTTAGTTCCGCGATATAAACTTCTACCTGTTTGATTTTCAGTAGCACGTTCATATGTTGTTAAGTCAATTAAATCTTGAATATCTGCAGGAATAGCATCCCACGATGCATCTAAATATTCTTCTGGATTTGTGGTTTTGGCTACGTATAATGCACTTTTACGTTCGTCCTGAGTCATATTACCCCAAAGTCTATCAGCTGAATACGCCTCAGTGATTAAACGTTTAGCACGTGCTAACTCTTCCTTAAGAATTTTAATGTGTTCTGAATTTGTATGATCAAAAATTTTCATTATTGTAAGTTCTCCAATTTATAGATTGTAGTATAAATTAAATCTTTAAAGCCATCTAACTGGTTGATTATGTTCGTATCTTCTTTTGGAATTTTATTGTAAATACGATCAATATATGTAGCTAATGCTTTAAAATATTTAATAGCTCCGTCTTTTGAGTATTCATCAAAACGTTCAGCTGGTTCATATCCTTTAAGTATACCATGTTTACCTTGATATGCTTCTACTAATGCATCAACTAATCCAGGTACTGCATCATAATATGCATTAAGTGCTAAGTGTGCAGCAAATGATCCAGGACCAGTCGTCTGCCAATGGAAGATATGTGCTTGGTCTCTAGATGCCATCAAGGTTGAAATTAATTTTTCAAACATGTTATTCCTTTATTATTTTCCTTGTGAGCGATATGCTTTCGCATAATTTCTACTCGATTTCAATTTACTTGATTTACTTTTTGCATGAACTCCAGGTCGTTTTACTTTCGGCTTCGAACTATAACTACTTGCTGTGTTTCCTTTTGCTTTTGCTGCCATGTTTATCCCTTTTTAAACTTTCATATAACGAATAAAACCCAGCAACAATTAAATTTACGCTGCCTATAATAAATGCAAATAACCTATTCATATTAATAAATATAGAACATAAAAAAAGTGCGCCATAAAGACGCACTCTCTAACATTAGCCTCTGTAATGTTAATGCCTAAGGTAGCAGGCGCTATTTGCGAAATGCTTCGCGAAGTATATATTCATGTCCTTTAAGGTTGCCTTTAACACGTCCCCAGAACGTAGACTCTTCTAAAGAACCCATATTCAATACACCCATATCTGTTTTTTCTGAATCATCAGTTTCTTTCATTTGTTGAATAGCCAAATCTTTGCTAGGTAAATCTTCTTTTGGGTTTCCATCTTTCGGATTTTGTTCTGCCTTTTTATTAGCATCAGCAGCCGCATCTTTCATTGACTCTTCCTCATTACCATCACCATCTAGATCGATATAATCAGGTTTAGCATCTTCATTAGTGTCTTCAACTGCATCTTCGACACCTTTAGCATCATATGCTTCTTGAACATCTTTAAGTGTTGGTAAAGATTTACCGTCTTGACGTTCCCAAGCATATGCTTCGCTTAATATGTTTTTTAATTTAATCATTGTTATCCTTGTAATTTTATATAAATATAGTACGTTGTAAATAACCTAGTACGTTGTAACGGGTTAAGTATATAGAGCGTCCCGTCCTTCGGACTCCAGGACCGCTCACGCAATCTCATCGAGGATGCGCTCTCTAGAAACCAGTCGATTGTGTGCCATCGGGTTCGTGTCGCCAATCAGAAGCGCCATCCGTTGAATGCTCGCTTCCATCTGCGCTCCAATAATCATCATCTTCGATACCAGTTGTATCAGCCGTTTTACCCGCTGCTGTCTTGCGTATAAGATATACATGGCGTCCATCCGCTAAAATATTGAATTCTCGTAAATCAGGATTCGTACGCAAGAACTCGATGTATATGCGTGACTTCTGGGCACCTTTAGCATCATTCATATCACTTCCAGTAATGTCGATCACATCCACATCAGGTTGCGTGTTGGCAAAATCTCGGATAGCTTCACCAATTGTCTTGAAAAGACGAAATGTGTTTACTTGCCCGATAGCATCCGAATATTTAGTGGTGGTGGTCCATCCGAAATCTGCACCAGCACCTGATTGTACAAAATAAGCAAATTGCCATTCTCCGCTATCTGAGTGTCTGGATGTGGTCCACTTAGTCATGGTCATTAATATGTTCTGGGAATCGGCCTCAAATCGAGCCTCGAATGATTCTGCGTCGCCCCATCGATCCTTCCACGTAAATTGGGTCGCGTACGGTGTCACGCTCGCCAAAGAAATTTCTGTTAACAGGTCTTTTAATCTAATCATATTAATAAATATTACTGTTACGCAAAATGAATATAGAGCCATGGGGAATACGGGGGAGGATTTTCATGACCGGAGGGATATGAAGGTCCGAATTGTACTAATATAATATAATAGCCTCTATGCCATGGCATATTCAATAAAGAGCACCTATATAGCAAAAAATTTCCCCGCGCGAGAAAAACATATATAACCACCATCCTCAATCAGGGGGTGATCTACCCTATAACGAAACCCTCCCCACCCCCCTGTTTTAGGGGGGGTCTAAGGGGGTTAATTAGGGGGGGCATGCCCATAAAAAAAGGGGGGCTATTACACCCCCCATTGCTACCCCTTATATATACGGATCCTACTTTGGCATATTCTCTAATAGGTTTTCATATGCTAGCTTGGCGCCATACTGTACTGCCATATACATTAGGATGATGTCATTGCTACCATTGTTTGCTTTAGCAAATGCTAACAATTGATCCTCATTGTCTGGAGTTGCAATGAAGCCTCTACCTAATAATGATTCTAACTCTGCTGTGATGAATTCTTTTACTTGTGTCATACTCTCTTTTTTTATTTGGTTTATATTGATTACTTGTTCGATACGTTATCTCTTAGTCTTGTGCCATTGGCTGATCCCAATTCAATGCAAACAATTTATCTGATACATCTTCAATATCATGTCGAGCGGTTAATAAGTCGTCTACCATATCCATGTACTCGTCGTG
>Ga0181355_1000929_pt1 | contig 12879 bp, 22 predicted proteins | sample Fa13VDMM15DN_FD_130099 | JGI IMG/M metagenome (GOLD analysis project Ga0181355, IMG submission 130099) | Freshwater viral communities from Lake Michigan, USA - Fa13.VD.MM15.D.N | ecosystem: Environmental > Aquatic > Freshwater > Lake | place: USA: Michigan | collected 2013-09-23 | reverse complement strand
GGGTTGGCAGACATTGGTTTGTGAATAAAAGCAACGTCGTGCCAGATTATACGATTGTTGGGGAAAGCGCGGAAATTACCGTCAGCACACCGCATGATATGCGCTGATTTATGCTCAGGTGTTTCTGCAAAATTAGTATTAAGCACGGCTTTATTTTCCCACGACCAGTCTAGTGTCATTAAATAGTCGCCTTGGATGCTGGAGCCGTCACGTCGGAGTAAAGTGCCACTTAAGCCAACCAGCCGAGGACGTAATTGCACGTCGATATACGGAGAGAAACAATCCCAATAATATGTGTCAAGGAGAGTGATAGGCGGTGCATTGGGTTTCCAGCAAAATGCATTAAGCGGTCGTCTTGTCCAGTTCACGCCATTAGTAAGTAGCACTTCAAATAAGGGAACGCGATTTTCAATCGACGCTACTGTGTGAATATCACAAGGCTCAGTCAACCCATGGCCACGGGTAAAATTAAACAAATATTCCACTCGAATTAAAGCAGAAATAGTTGGGATGGAGTGATTTAAGAAACTCATGGTTATGCCTCTCGTTTTGTAGAGTCAGTCTTCTTGTTAAGCAATTTCCAACTTCCTTCATCTGTGTAGATGGAACCGAGGAAGCCAAGACCTTTACGTAACTCAGGAAACATAGAATGGTGAAGTAGCATGGTGTCATGCGCTACTGCAGCAGGTCTTATTCCCAGAGCAAGGAGATATTGTAGGTCGTAGAGTCCGTTCTGGAAGAGCTTAGGAATAGGGCGCTCGAGTAGGGTTTTAACCAAGCGCAGGGCTTGCACTTCTTCAGCCGTGCTTTGCCAGTAAGATTGTGGTATGGCTTCATCCGTTAAGAATGGGATGACTATCGCATGGCTGCGAGTTGCGGCGAAGCCGATTGAAGTCATCTGCCGTCTGGCGGTCTCAATATCAACAGAGAGTATATGATGATCGGCCAAGCAATAGGCCTCGATTTCTGCCAGGGTCGGATATACTAAAACCGTCCGCTGCGGACGGCGGATTTCCGGAAATTCCATCTCCCTTTTCGCCTTAGCCAAGTCTTGCAGTAAGATTGGCCGCGCCTCCCAGCTTTGCAAAATGTGACGGGGGGAAAATGTTGGCAAGATTTTCCATCCTTCTTCCGTCACTGTCGTAGTGCCTCGGATGGAAGAGATGCTACCCCGGCCCAAGAGAGCCCAGGCAGGGGCGTTGCCCAGGGCTAAAATTAAATTGGGCCGCACGACTGCCAATTCTTCATGCAATCGTGCGACCTCGCAGAGATATTCCGGCAATATATACTTCCCTTGAGAGAAGGGGTAGAATGGATAGTCTGCCCCAACCTCCGCCTTCTTCCCGCAGAGATTTTCTATCTTACCCGCCATCGGCTGGAGGGGAAATACGTTCGTCAGGAAGCAATCCCGCCGTGCGATCCCAGTCTCGGATAGGAGATTGGAAAGCTCCTGCCCTGCCGTGCCTTGGAAGGGCTGGCCGACCAAAGCATCCTGCTGGCCCCAGGCGTCGCCTACTATAGCGAGGCGGGCGTTTTTCGGGCCGGAAGAATAGGCGAAAGGGACGGACCCGCTGTAGGCGCCCGTCACAACGCCTCTGCTTCCCGTTCATGGCATTCCCAGGCCATCGCAAGATAAGCCGCTGCGTCGATGTAATTATCCGCCTTAACCTCGCCGACGACGATCCTAGCAAGCTTTGCGTAGACCATGACCATCGCGGCGTGGTGGGCAATGTCGGAGGCGGTGGAATCGAGGCAATGTTTTTGCCACTTAGCCGCCCATTCCTGCAACTCCGCAAACGCCATCATGTTGATGCGAGGGTCGTTGTAAGTGGTGTTGCGGTCTCCGCAGGTGAGGTCTCGAGCGGTTAGAAGGATGGTTTCACGGGGAGAAGGTGGATTGGTAGTGGCTTTGGCTTTAGGCATGGGAGTAGTTCCTTCTTGAAGATGGGAAATCCTTCGGAAGACGGATGCCGCAGGCTAGAGCTTCCTCAGCCGTATGAATGTTTCGAACGCCTTACTTGCAACGTCAAAGTATTCCTTATCCATCTCAAGACCCAGGACATTTTCCGCCCCTGCTGACACAGCAGCGCGAAGTGCACTACCACTTCCGCAGGTTGGATCAAGCATTCTTGTCCCGTTATCCACAAACATCTGGAAGAAATGCCTCAGCATCGGTTCGGGCTTTGTGCTCGGGTGGAAGCGTTTGTCTGTCGGGCAGGAGTAGGCGTTGGCAATGGGCTTGACCACAGGGCGATCCCCACGAGTCCCGATCAGACAGGTCTCGTAGATCCGCCTCGGCCCGCGTTTTGGGTCTGGCATAATCCCAACGTTATCGCTTTTCATCCAGATGAGGGGGAATTTCTGCCATACCATGTCGGGGAAAAGAGCGCGGAACGTGAACATCGTAGTTTCGTAATGCTCCATGGAAAACCAGAACATCACATGGGCGGAATGGGATATCAGCTTATCTTGATGCTCTGCAAGGACTTCAATCAGGTCAAAGTAAACATCCTTAGTATCGCTGTAGCCCTGCTCTCCGGTGTTATCTCCGTATTCCCCATCAAAGACGTTGATGCCGTAGGGGAAATCGCAGTGGAGGAAGTTGAAAGGGAGACCGGAATAGTTTGCTGCCCATTGGGCGAAGGGGGTGTGGATGATATTGGGAACAGCGGTAACAGCAGCTAGTTCTTTGGGCCTTGGCTCCCCATCAGGGATCTCTTCCCCATCGGAAGGCTCCTCCCCTTCAAAAGCCTGTGGCATGACAACTTCATGAGAAGCAGACATGATTTCGCTTAACGCATCAGCGCTTCTTCTTTCATCTGCCCGCTTAAGCATGTTGAAAGCAGTTTCTAGCGCGGCTTGCCGAGCGATGGCAGGATTGGATAATTCACTTGCGACACGGAGGAACCGGCCGATGTAGGAGGCTTCGAGCCCAACGGCTTCCCCTGTCTTTCCATGGGTCCAAGTGCTATCGGAAGATAGATAGAGCTGGTGCAGCTGGGCGATAGCCGCTGCGGTATCTTGCCAGGAAAGATCGCTTCGTTTTAGGTTCTCTTCCAATTCTACGATCATGGTTTCGGTGGAGGAAAGGTCTTCAAAGAAGCGGCAGGGAATGTCGGGGAGGCCGAGCTCAAGCGATGCGGTAAGGCGGCGTTCCCCTGCCATTAGGAGCAAGTCTCTTGTAATGATAATTGGCTGAAGCACGCCACGACGAGCGATGGAGTCCTTGAGCCCCTTCGTGTCGATCGTTTTCCTTTGCCGGTTCTCCCGATCAATCAGAATAGTGGTGCAAGATATTCTTGCGTAGGAGTCGGTGATAGACAAGGGACTTACTCCACGTTGGGTTAAGGGTCGACGGCGGAAGTCCGTCAAAAGGAGTGTGCCCTTTGGAAGACTTCCGCCGTAGGTTAGGCTTTAGTCTGCCGCGATGATTTTTTGCACGTTATTGAAGATTTCTTCTGGGTTTACCTGGCTTGGAGTTTGCACTACAGACATGAGAACGTTGTTATTTGGAAGATCTTCAATAATTTCCCCCAGACTCCGCCCTTCCGTCGGGATCGCAAGGCTATTCGCCAAGTCGATAACCCGATACTGCGCGTCGTCAGTCAGGTAGAAGTCGATGCGGAGAGTCTTGGCGGAGATATTGATCGGGGTGATCCCGTCAGACTCCAGCAAGTCTTCCGGCAGAATATCGGCTTCCGCCATGGCGGGCTGGAGAGTAAGACGGACAAAGGGTGTGCCTTTGTTCCGGCTCACGTCAAACGCCTTGCTCTTGATAACGCCACGGTAGGTTCCGGCAGGGAGAGGACGGGGCTTTTTGATTTTGTCAGCGGGCTTTGCAAGGAGGTCACGAAAATTGATGCCACTCATTGTGAGTTGTGTGCTTTCATTCAGGTTGAAGGTCAGGATGGTGGCCTGTAAGGCCTGCTAGACTGCAGGATTGAACTGCAATCGGCCGGTTCCGGTCTAGCTGAGGAATAGGTAGTCGATGAGAAGGCAGAGGGCAAACCAACTAAAGGCGGAAAGAACCAGAAGGAAAACGGGATGACGGAATGAAGAAAGGCGCATGGTAGTGTTTCCTTCTGGCTCATTGGTTAGAGAGATGGTGGCAGGGGCAGTGGCAGTGCCTGGGGCAGTGCCCCACGGATTGCTAGGAAATAGTCAGCAAGGCCTGAGCTCTGCGGATAGGATGCCTTCACTCGGAGTGGGTGAGTGTTTTTCAGATCCACTGTGCCGTTGGTGGAAGTAAGGATATTCCTCCGAACGCTCGTCCCTGTCCCGGCGGACTGAACCATGAGAGCGGAGTTAAAGTATTGCCCAACTCTTCTAGGCAAGCTACGTCCTAGGGCGTTAGGATACCCCTTCCTCACCCCCACATCGTTAATCGTTTTCCCATCAGCGTCTGTCACGCTATCCCCGAGCATTGTGATGTGGCAAAGCATAATCACGTTGCATTTGATTTCTGTCGAGCAAAGCATTTGGAGGAGATTCTCGAGCAGGCCTTGCGCTAGCCCGCTGTCGCTTTGCCAGGGGGGCTGGCCGAGGCGGCCGTTCAAGGATAGGATTTGGTTAAGCGCTGCGACGCCGAGAAGGGACAAACTATCTACCACAAGGATGTCGTTTGGTCCCCAAGTTGCAACTGGGCCGAGTTTTTCTTCCCCATCAGTCCAATTCGATAGCATATTCATCGCCCGAGCCCAGACGTTTGCGGTGACAGCGACGGGGCGGTTTGCCACCATCTTCATCTTCTCAGTCAGGGTGATGAAGCTGACGCGGGAACTTGCATCCTTCCCGTATGGGGCGCTTTCATCAGTTAGAATGTTCTTTACGATATCAAGTCCGTTGTCCAAGTCGAGGATGCGGAGATTGTAGCCAGCGCCAGCGAGGGAACAGAGGGCGCCTGTTTTTCCACTCCCACTATTGCCTAGGAGGAGCATCTTGGTAGCAGATGCGCTTTGGTGGTCTTTAAGTGCTGCCATTGGAAAGAATCTTTCTTGCTATTTTGCTGTGCTATTACACATCGCCTCGTGCGATGAGGGGGTTCCACACCCGCTTAGCGTAGCTTTGCTGCAGCCAGAGGTCACGGGTGGAAGGGGGTTTGGAACAGATCATGCGGAACGAGCAGCCGCCGTAGTTGCCGCAGGATTTATCATTCTGTGGCCAGTGTTGGCGACGAGCAAATTCTTCCGCCATAGAGATCCATAAGAGTGTGTCGCTAAACCAATCAGCAAGTTGTGCTTCAGTTCTTTGCACAACACCCCGTTGAAAGCGGGTGAACCCGACCGCGATTTGCGCTGCGTCGATTATCAGCCCGTCAGTCGGGGTGTTGTAGATGATTTTACTTGCGAAGGCGTAGGTGGACATTTGGTTATCTGGTGTGAAGCGTTCGAAGAATTCCGGCATCAGCTGGCTCTTCGTCGTCTTGCGGTCGAGCACGAAGGGCCTGCCGTTGAACATCACGAGCCGATCGATGTGGCCGCAGATCATATACTCCTCCCCAGAGGAGGCTCGGTGGTCAAGGCCAAGGCGGAAAGACAATTCCACAGCTGGCTTGCCGTTAGCCAATTGGATGGTCTGGACAGAGTCCTCTGCGAATTGATCCAGATACCAGACGACAGAGCGTAAGAGTGTGGCGCGGTTTTTGTATTTGTCGTCAGAAAGCCAGGGGCGGAGCAGCTTCTTATTCCAAGTCAGCTCAAGCGTCTTTCTGACGGTGGAAAGCACTGCATCGCTATGCGACGCTCCGCGAGATTTCTGATGGTCATACCACGCAAGCGCAGCGTGGTAGTAAAGGCCGAAGGTTAGATGGACGGAGATTTCTCTTGGCTGCTTTCCCAGCATGATAGAGTATTGGTATTTCCTAGGGCATTCCTTCAGTGTGCCGAGGGAGGTGGAGTCCCAAGCGATTTGCAGGCCAGGGAGGGACTTGGAAAAGGCGGAATTCTCTGTTGATGGGTTGAGCACCGCGGTGTCGCTCATAGCCCGAGATCCTTCATCAAGTCAGCAACATCTGCGGCGGATGCAGCGCGCTTGGTGGTAGGCGCTTTCGGTGCAGCCCGCGCCACTGGCTTGATCTGTGCCTCCACCAACCAGCGTTTCCGCTGTTCCCGCAGCACTTGCACAATCTTTTCCAGATCGGCTTCTGCGAGGGAAAGAGGATCTCTTGACATTAGCTCGTCAAGGGTCTGGCTAGCAAGTCCAGCCAAGGGGCTTGCTGTTGCAGGCTCTTCCGGTAGTTCATTCTGTGCCATCTAAATCCATTCCTTCTGTTGAGAGTGCTTTTCCACTTCTTTCCGCCTTACTTTCGATTTTCTTGAGAAATGCTCTGATGATGCTTTGCACTGCCCCGGAATGACCGAGACTATCCCCGAAAAGCTGCCCAATCTTATCCCAATCCTCATCATACATCCAGATATGCCGGCGGGTTTTCGCTTCACTATTCCGGGGCATTAGGGAGAGTCCTTTGAGTGGGGGGCAGTGCCCCGGCTTTTAACAATCCAGATTTCCCCCTCTGGATTAGTTGGGGAGCGACGAAATTGCAGCACGTCTAGATCTGGATCGCCAGACTTTTTTCTTGCGGAGTAGAGTTTCTGTTGTGCGGAGATAAAGTCGCTGACAGATATAACGATACCGATTTGGCTTGCCAGGGCTTGGTAGCATAGCTCGAGAGATGGGTCGTAGTTGGTAGGGTTTTTCATAGAAAGGCTCCTGCGTCGGTGGTAGAAGTCTTTCCCTTTGAAGGCTTCTACCGTAGGCGGTGGCGTGCTTTGAAGGACTCGAACCTTCGACCTACAGATTAGAAGTCTGTTGCTCTATCCAGCTGAGCTAAAAGCACAGAAGGCAGAAGTCTTTCCGTAGGCTAAGCAGGGAGGTAGGAGTCAGCATGGGGCCTTGACCTACCGGGGACTTACCTCACGAAAGTCCGTCGCGGGACTTGGTAGGGGGAAACTACCAAGCCTTCGCTCCCCAGGAAAGCTGCAGGACGCCTACGGCGCATCCTGCAGCAGACCTGGAGAGGTCTACGGGGTTGCCCCCGTAGACTTACACCCTTACATAAGGCCGTCGAGGGCGTCATCGCCAGCGCTCTTGAGTGCCTCAACCCGACGAATCGCTTCATCACGGATCTGCGGCTGCTTAGCAAGCAGGCCCTTAATCATCATCTCGAGATTGCCTTCGGGGAGGGAGCTTGCCTTGATGTTCTTCTTCCCCAGATGAACCAGGATGATTGCCTTTGCAATCTTCTTGGCCTCCGCATCGATCGGGTCAACCGGACCAGCTCCGACGCGCGGGGTTTTGAAGGAGTAGATTTCGGCGTAAGCTGCAAACTCAGAGGCGAAAGCGGTCTTTTCCTCTTCCGAGAAGTCACGAGCGCTTCCCCCCTCCGGCAGATTTTCCGCCAGTCGATCCGCTGCGTCACGGATACGGGAGGCGAAGTTGTTGCGGAGATTTTCCCCGAACGTCTGGTTCAGCACATCAGCTTCGATCGAAGTAAGGACGTGGCCCTCGAAGTAACGGGGGGAGAAGGAGAAGAACTGGCCCTGCACCTTGATGGTGATGGGGGCGGATGCGTCGGTGTCGGTGGGGTTGGACGCCTTGGCTTTGGCCATGGGGATGTTTCCTTATGGGGGATGGTGATGGTGCCCTGTGGGCACCGTGCGGCGGGTGCTGCGGTATGGATAGTGGCAAACCCCGTTGCGTGGGTCAATAGGGAATGTCTAGGTATTATGGGGCCACACTAGTGGGTGGCTTGTGTGGCCCCAGCACGCTAGGCTTCCATAACCTGTGGGCTAGAGATCAAAGTCGGAGATGGAAAGCCAAGTGGTAGGGGCTGCTTCTTGCCTCTTATAATCAGCAAGAGAATCCTTCAGCGCATCCCACCAAGTATTACCCCAGCCGTAGGAGAAGATGAGGCTTGGAGGGCGGTGTAGGACTATCCGCCAGTGGAGAGGGGATAGGGCTTCGCTCTGGCGAAGAGGGTGGTGGCGGATTGTGCTGCTTCCTTGTTGGAGGCTGGTCAGTTGGTAGTTTTGGGATAGGAGGAAGAGGATGCGTTCTTCGAAGGACGAAGGGGCATCATTCATGGCGCTGCCTTCGGCATAATTCATGGCGATGCCTTCAGCATCATTCATGGCGCTGCCTTCGGCATGGTTGCTCTCTTAAGGATTTTTCTTCCCTTCGGTTCCAACAGCACCGTTGCCCCTTTCACCCTTAGCACAACTGTCATCACGCCAGGATACTGCGGGGCAAGGCTGTAGCGCAGGCCGTAAAGGGCGAAGCGGACTTTCCTTGCAGCGGTCTCGCTAACGCAGATCAGCTCCTGCGGGGAAAAGATCGCGGCTAGGAGGGCGTTTTCCGCTTGCTCCTTGTCAGAAAGTGACGTCTCTGGCGCCTGTGGCGCCTGCGGGGGGTTTTTCACTTGAATGTCTCCAAATCAGCTAGGATAAGCGTTTCCTTCGCCCTCGTCTCAATCACATACCGGGCGTTCGTTTCCTGCAGCAGCGCCTCTTCACTTTTCGCCCAACGGGAGGGGATTCTCCACGGGTCTAGGTGGAGAACGTGCGGCCATTCCAGCCCTTTCGCCCGATGAGCAGTTGCCAGGGTGATGAGGCCGGAGTCTTTAGAGAAAAGACTTTCGATTGTGGAACAGAGTTCCCCTTGCGTGCGGAGATTTACCGATTCCACCACCGCGCAGATACTTTCATACCGGTCGGAGAGTTTTTCCACGGCGCTTTCCTTCTTATTCGCTTGGAGGATGGAAGATTCCCTTTCAAACCACGCCTGCAAGGCAGAGCAGGTTTCTTCGATAGATGCGTCGGCCTTTGGGACGTTCTTTCTAATCGTGAGAAGAAGGCCTTTCCCTAGGTCTCGTCCAAGCATTTTAATCCCTTGCCCGCGTCGGATTAACTTAAACGCCATGGTGATGAGCGGGGCGTTATTACGGGAAAGGATTGCAAGGGTGTCGGGCAAGAGGCGTTGCCCTTCCGGGATATTGATAGCACGGAGGAGGTCGGAGAAAGACCAAGAGGCGTCAGGGTCTGGCGCCCAATCCGGCACCTTAGCGAGTCCGTGGGGGAGTTCCACTACTTTACCTTCGGCATTGCCCTCTGCCGCTGTGAAACCGGGGGCGTGGTAGTGCTGTCGTGCGACCAGCACCTTCGGGCAACGGAAAGTCACGGTTAGAGAATAGTCCTCCCAAACCGCCTGCAGGGGGCGGATTTTTCCCATGCTATCGCTGGCGGCGCCGCGGAATTTGTAGAGCGACTGCTTCGGGTCGCAGCAGATAATGAGGCGGGAGACAGTAGCTCGCCGAACCATCTGGTGGTTCATAGGGGAAAGGTCTTGTGCTTCATCGACGATAGTTGTATGAAAGCGAGGGAAAACGCCGCCGAAGCAGACGGACATGTAGATTTGGTCGGAGAAGTCGATCAGGCCGGTGTAGGATTGTTTGATGGATTCTACCAGGACGCTGCGGGAAAAAGTGCAGAGGGCTTCCGTGGCGGAGATGTCGTTTTCCTCCGCCAGGGCAAGCCAAGCTTCTGGCGTGTCTTCCCGATAGCTCTTAGCATGAGGGAAGGCAGATGGGACCAGCCCGATCGTTCTAGCGGCCTCAACTAAATCCTTCACCGCAATCCAACGGTCCTTCTCAAGAGTGAGGCCTGTGGCCTTGGCAGTCGCTGTGATGAGCTTTCCTATCTTCCCAACGTCAAGGGTTAGTCGTTTCCCTGTAGCCTTTGCCCAGGCAGTATGGCCGAGCCCGTTCATCGTCTTGATGGTGAAGGTTTTGGGCAGTCTTGCTTCAAGTTCTTGCTTAATCTTGACGTTGAAAGCGAGCGCAAGCACGCTCGGGGTTTTGAGATGGCTTGCCAGCATCTCTATCGTGGTCGTCTTGGCCGTCCCGGCGTAGGCGGAGATCATGAGGCTGGCGGTGCTATGCCCTGCTGCATGGATGATCGCGGCTTGTTCAGGAGTTGGTGGATGGGGCATTAAAGGTTCCATTTGGTGAGAGGGTAGGATTAGTCGGGGAAGAAAAGGGCGCCCAGAGCGCTGTCAAGGCAGCCCTCACAAAGCCAGAATGTTGCGCTAGGTCTGCCGAGATTGACAAGGTGGAAGGAGGGAAAGGCGCAGCTCGCGCAGAGTAGGTTTGGCAGGTGGATTAGGAGTCCCATGCCTACGGCTTCCCGCAGATCAGCGACAGTTGCGTTCTCGGGTAGGTTTTGCAGGTTCTGATACGCCTTCTCCCAACTCGCCCCGTAGACGTTGGACCAGCCAATATCAGGGAGGCAGTAAGCTTCTGCCAGATGCGCGGCAAGGGTTTGCGCGTTGAAGTGCTGCGTGGCAAAGTGGTGAGTGTTACGCATTAGGAAGCTCCTGCGAAGAGGGCGTTGTATGCGCCATGATAACTGTCCGGCTAGTTCCTGCCACCTTATCCACGGTTTGGAGGAAAAGCAACGCACCGCCAGATTGTGTGCTGACCATGATGGTATCGCCTTGCTGCATCATGTCGTAAGCGGGGGAGAAGAAGTCTTCTGCCAGGGGCAGAGCCTCCCCACGGTAGTGCCAAGCGGTGTAGCCTTGGGCGTAGGATAGGACGGAAAGATTGCGGATATGCATTTGAGAGTTCCAGGAGAAATGATTGATTGCAGCTGCAAAGGTTAGGCTTGAGTTGCCAGAGGCTGCCCTTTCCCGTCGAAGGATAAGAGAACCAGGGCCGCGTTCTTGAGATCTTGCGTCCTCCCACGCTCAATATAACCAAGGTGGATTGGGCCGGAGGTTTGCAGGGAGTCAAAGTCATGGCCGTAGGAGGATAGTTGGTCGGAGAAGTCGCTGTCCTGCGGGAGATCGTAAGGTGCTAGCAGCACCTTGAGCGCGTTAGCATCATACGGGTTATCAGGCTCCGGTTCGATGGAAAGGAGTTGCCCTGTTGGGAGGTGCTGGAGAATGAGAAGCGCCGGAGGCCGATGGTAGGCGCCGACGATGCGAGCTGAGGTCATGGAAGGGGGCTTTCAGAACAGGGGTTGTAGGGGAAGACTGGAGGCCGCCGTGTGGCCTAATGGAGCGCCTACTGTCCGATGGTTGTGAGGTCACTTGGTAGGACGAAGTCGTCTATGCTTAGATTGGCAATTTGGACCACGGTGTATGCCAATGGGGCTTTGCCCTGCGGAGCACGTTCGGCCTTGATAAGGCGTAGATCTCGGCGGAAGCCTTCCAGTATTTCCACCAGCCGGGCTTCAGCCTCACCAAGGGGCAGGTCGATAGTTTTACCGTTGGGGTAGAGGATTTGGAGGGAAGAGGCGAAGCCAAGGGCGATGGTGAGGGTAGGACGAGTTACTGCAGGGGGGAGAGTCATGGGGAAGGCTCCTGGAGAAGGGGAGGCTTGAGGCCACATAAGTGGGTGGCTTGTGTGGCCTGAGGCTGTGCCTATCGTAGACTGTCACCTTGCGGGGCAATGCCGGTTGGCAGGGCTTGCCCCGCGATTTCAAACACACTCTTTGCTCGCATCGGGTTGCTTTTCCACCCCAGCCAAGCTGCAGCAAGTGCTTTGCAGTCGTGGTTTTTGGGGTAGGATAGTTTTTCTGCCGCCATGGTGTAACCGAGGGAGCTGAGGAAACGACGAAAAGCAGGTAGTTGCATTGGAGTAGTTCCTTGTGGTTAGAGAAAATCAGCGAGGGTTAGGGGCTGTCGCGTGGCTGGCTTCGGCTTTGCCTGCTTTTTCGGCGGGGCGTGTTGGGCGAGCGCACGGGCTAGAAGTTTCTCCCGAAGAAAGGTTCCTGGCCGTGCGGAAGAGGGACTTTGCCCGACACGGACGGCGCCAAGGCGGCCCAGGAAAATGAAGAGGGAGAGACTGCCGGATAGACTAGTATAAGCGACATACTTATCGCCCCAGCGTGAGGCTTGGGGGAATTCACTTACTTTCACGCGGCGTGAGCCGAGCTGTTGGAGTTGGGTTTCAAGGGTTTGAAAGATTGTTGGTTGGGGCATTAGTGTGGCTCCGTTGGAAGAGTCTAAAGTGGTGATTGGGGTGTTGACGTTTTTGTAGTTTGTTGGCCCTGCTCTATCGCGCGGAGTTGCTTTTCGATCTCACCAAAGCCTCTTGGCGCAAGCGAGAAGGAAAGGAAGATGCCGAGGGCATTTGCGGCAGGATGGTCGATTTGAATTGCTGTTGCGTAAGCACCGCAGAAAAAGTCAATCGCCATGTCATCGCGGGCTTTCCCGCGCAAGCCGAGGGTCTTCGCTCTCTGCGCGACGTGGGAGGAAAGGGTTTGGAGGAGGGTAGCTTGTGTCATGCAGGGGCTCCGTTGGTTGGGGTGGCCGCTTTGATAAATTGCTTAATCCGCCGGGCGACTTGCTGCTGGGTGGGAGATCCGCTCTGTTGGTAGCTGAAAGACCAGAAGAGATGACGTACTTTTTCCAGGGGGAGGGAGAAGAAGAGCGCTGCCGCTTCGATCCCACGGGAGTTCTGGTAGAGAGGGAAGCCGCTTTCGGTTAGGGTGAAGCCTTGGGCTTGGAAGTCTGGGTTAGTTGCGGCAAGACCGAGAGCGCAGCAGACGGTGCCGCAGGAGCCCGTGTTGTGGTAGAGACCGAGGTCGAAGGTCACCGCCGATGGGAGAGGGGAGGAAAGGAGCTTCGCGAGCGCTGCGAGGCGTTGGATGTTGGGGGGAGAGGTGAGGGTTTGCATGGGAGGTTCCTTGGTTGGAAGGGGCTGCAGCCGTAGGCTGGGGCTAGTTGAATCGGATGAGGGATGGCACTACCGACGGCGCCGGGTTGGCCTTGCGGTAAACCTCGTATTCCGCCCGCTGCACGATCCAGAGCAGATCCTGCGCCTTGCGCTCCCGTGGGGATAAGACCTTGGGGGGTGGTGGCGGGATGTATCGCTCCGTC
>Ga0181355_1000927_pt1 | contig 12883 bp, 14 predicted proteins | sample Fa13VDMM15DN_FD_130099 | JGI IMG/M metagenome (GOLD analysis project Ga0181355, IMG submission 130099) | Freshwater viral communities from Lake Michigan, USA - Fa13.VD.MM15.D.N | ecosystem: Environmental > Aquatic > Freshwater > Lake | place: USA: Michigan | collected 2013-09-23 | reverse complement strand
TTCTAAAGAATAGGGTAAATTTGCATATAACATGCTAGATCTACCAGCCCAAGAACAAACATTAGCAATGGGTTTAGCTAAAACCATTTCTACAGAATTAGATGAAAAACAAATAGAAAATCTATTTAAAGAACTTAATGTCCCAATTGATGATAGACCTGGTGAAGGTGAAGAATATGACTTTAATCTTAACCCATCAGAACTATCATTACGAATTGTTCCTATAGGAAAAAATGATGGTAGAGAAATATGGAAGTCAAATAAATTTGAAGATGTTAAAAAATTAACATCTGCTTTAGGTATTAACATTGAAAAAGATAAATTTGATGATATTATATCTAAGATTAAAAAATTTAAAAATAGAAGATCAATAGACCGTCTTAAGGGAATGTTCGCTAAAAACATACGTGTAGGAGACACTGAAAAAGGAATTGAGAAAGGTATTAAAAAACAACAAGCATTAGACACTGTATCTACTTTAGAAGGTAAATATAATCCTTTAGTAATGAGTTTAATTAAACCATTTATTGAAGGTGAAACTATTATTGTAGAAGAAGAAAGATCTCAAACTATAGCTTTAATGCCTGGAGCATTTAAACCTCCTCATAAAGACCATTTAAGAAGAATTAACGCTGCAGCCGAAAACTCAGATAAGGCTATTATCTTAATATCTCCTTTAGATAGAGTAAAAGAAGGTGAAATGCCTATATCTGCTCAACAGTCTTTAGCTATTTGGAAGTTATATCAAGAGAAAAATGTATTATCTCCTAATGTTGAATTTCTTATATCCCAAGATAGTGCTCCTGTTAAAACAGCTTATGATATAGCAATTGCTAATCCTCAAAATCAATATATTGGAGTATATGGTAAAGATGACATTGCTAGATGGAAAAATTTACCTAATAAAAAATACCCAAATCTTAAAGCAAGTGATTTTGGTATAGCAGCTGACCTAAGTGCTAGTGATTTAAGAAAAGCCTTAATTAATAATGAAGATATTACTCCTTGGATACCAGATGGGATTACACCAAATGAATATAAACAAACCTTAGGTTTAGATAATATTGATGAAGGTGGTGAAATAACATCATTTTTAGATGAGCGTGTTTATTATGATGAGTTATCTAAAATTGATAGATATGCTGATGATGCTTTAGCTCCTAAAATTGATATAGAAATTTCTAAACATTTTGGAGATCAAGTTAATCTTGATCGCAATAATCCAGAAATAGAACCTAAAGAATTATATGATTTTTTTACTAAATTATCTAATAAAAAAGATCAATTAGCTAGTCTTTTAAATAAAGATGAAGTAGTAGCCACAGATTCAACTTCAAATATTAATATTCCTCTTGTTAAAGTAGGATCTTTAAAAGATAAAATAATAGCTAAAGCTAAAACAATTATGCGTAAGCGTAATTACCAAACATCTAATTCAAAATTAGTTTTTGAAAAAATTCAAGGTGACAGTATAATTTGTGATGATTGTGGTTGGACATGGAAAATAGAAGATGGAGGAAATGATTTATATATTTGCCATAAATGCGGACATGATAATACTCCTAAAGAAGAAACGAATAATTTCTTTGAACCACTACAAAACCAAGATCTAGAATTAAATGTTTCATCTGATTTTGATAGAGTTGATTATTACAAGGATCATATTAAAAATATAATTCCATCTGATTTTAAAGTTGATAAACATAAAGATAAAATTGTAGTATCTAATATTACTAAAAAAGGATTAGAACATAATAGTGAATTTAAAGATAAATTAATATCATTAACAATGTTTATGATGGATAATGGTTTAAACTGTGAACCATTACCTGATATTATCTTTATAGAAAATGATAAGAAAAACGCGGATAACATATTAGGACATACTGCCTACTACGATCCTAATAACAAATCTATAGCACTTTATACCCACAGTAGACACCCAAAAGACATATTACGCTCGTATGCTCATGAAATGATTCATCATATGCAAAACCTTGAAGGCAGAATTCAAGGTATTGAAGGCCAAAACATAAATGAAGATGAATACTTAAAAGAATTAGAATTGGAAGCTTACAGTGAGGGCAATATGTATTTCCGTAGCTGGGAAAACTCAAATAAATCATAATAAATGTCAGATAACGTTTTAAAAAAAGAGTTCCAACAAAAAGATGTACAACGTCTCCGTAACCTGATGCAAGGTAAATACGGGGAGAAAGCATCTGTCGGAACCGGTTATACTAAACAACAGGAGTTTCATGAAGAAGGAGATGTCTGGGAAGCTGATGGTCGTCAATGGACTATCAAAAACGGAATCAAACAAAATCTTACTAAACTAGATAAGGCAAAAGAATCAATCAATTTGCCACTTTTTTGTCCTTGTTGTAGTAACATCATGAAAAAACAAAATGATAAGTTGTTTTATCTCCAATATAAAAGATGTTTTGATTGTCAAATAGACTTTGAAACAGAGTTAAAAATTAAAGGTTTATGGAATGATTATGAAAAACATATTGTCAATTCAGATATTGATGGAATCATAAATGATTTTAATATTTGGATTGATGAGGAAATAAATGAGTCCAATAACTCATATGTCACTGAAGCCGGTGATGTAGAACGTTGGGTAGGTTCTTCAAAGCAGAAGTTGTTAGAGAATAAGGAAGAAACAGTTAAATACCTACAAAGCTTAAAAAAATGAGTGAAATTCAAATCATCATCCCGGTTGTCATTGCTTTGACAACTTCAATTTTTGGTCCGTTACTTGTAAAATGGGTTGAGAAGAAATTTATTAATAGACTTAATAATGATCCTTTAGCAGATGCTATTCATCATAATGAAATAATTGAGCAACAGCTTGATATTATTTTACAAGAAATAGATTGTGATCAAGTTTATATAGCTCAATTCCATAATGGGGGTCACTTCTACCCCACAGGTAAATCCATCCAGAAATTCTCAGTGTTTTATGAGATCACAACCCCAGATACCAACTCATTAAAAACACTATTTCAAAACATCCCTGTATCATTATTCAGTAAACAATTTTCTATCATATATGAAAAAGGAGAAATTGTTATTGAAGATATGAATGCTGGACCTTCATATGGTCTTGACTTATATCAAGCTGATGGTCCTGGATGTAAATCTATTTATTTATTTGCTATTAAAGGTTTAGATAATAGAATAATTGGTGTTATGGGAGTACATTATGTCCATGAGAAACATAAATTTACCCCAAATGAATGGATATTTATACGCCAGAAAATAGGTGCTATAGGTAACCTAATGAGCAATTATTTAAATAATAAAAAAGTATAATAATGGAGTTTTCTAAATTCATCTCATATTTATTCCATTCGAGAACACAAACTCATGTTTTCCATCTACAGACACCTTCATATGCTGAGCATATAGCTTTACAAGCATACTATGAAGGCATTGTTCCTTTAATTGATGGTATTGTAGAATCATATCAAGGTAAAAATGGTATTATAACTGACTATACTAATTTTAATTTAAATCAATACCAAAGTAAAGAACAAGTTATAGCATACTTTGAAACATTATGTGAGGCAGCTTACCAAGCTTATGAAATGGTAGAAGACAGTTATTTGCAAAATCAAATTGATACAATAACTGAACTGATTAAATCAACTATATACAAACTTTCATATTTAAAATAATGGCTTACAAATACAAACTAGTTCAAGAAATAAGTAAAGATCCTCTTGGTGCTAAAATACAAGATTTAAAACCTCGTTTTGAAAAAGAATTAGGTATTAAACCTAATCCAAATGTTAAAAATACTTTTAAAACACCTGAAGAATTAGGTAAAGCTAATTTAGCTAAAGAAGTTTTAAATAAACTTAGAAACCGTTAATATTTATCATAAATCACCATAAATGGAAAATAAATTACGCATCTTAATATCTCAATTAGTTACAGAAGAAATTTCTCTTATGGAGAAAAAACGAAAGAAAGATGAAGCACCTTCTGAAGAAAACATTGATATAGAAATGGCTGCACCAATTGAAGAACCACCAATTGAAGAACCACCAATTGAAGAACCACCAGCTCCTGAACCAACCGCGGATATGGATTTAAGTGGAGGTGACTCTACTGAAAAACGCATTGGTAAAGGTTTACAAATGGCTTTAGATGCAGCTAAAGAAATGCCAGATGGTGAGAACAAAACTAAACTAATAAGACAAATCGGAAATACAGCTCTATTCTTCCTGAAAACACAAATCCCAGGAACTGGAGATCAAGTATAATTTATATTAATTTAAAAACAATAAAATCTATGACTACTCAAGAGTTATTTGAACAAATGCAAGGTTTATGGAACGAGTTTTCAGTTGAACACTCTAAAACAACTAAGGCCGCCCATGGTAGAGCCCGTAAGATGGTTAGTGATCTAAAAAAATTAGTAACAGAATATCGTAAAGCTTCTGTCACTGAGGACAAAGCTAAGTAATAAACTACAATAAGTTATAAGGGGGGATGACCCCCTTATTCTTATTAAAATTGATTAATATGCCATACGAAAGAAAAGGTAAGTGTATATTCAACAAAGAAACAGGTGAAAAAAAAGGCTGTTCTACTTCTGTTGGTAAAGCCAAAAAATATATGAGGGCTTTATACGCTGCTGAAAATGGTATTATTAAGGAAGAGGAAAGCAAATTATCTCAAGCTATTCAAGACAGAGCGGAAGATATATATCAAGCAATGAAAGCAACTGCTTTAGACTCAGCAGTAGATAGATATGGTGCTGATGCTGAAGATGTGTTACGTAATAGAGCAGTTAAAGTAGCTAAAAAACAAGTTAAAATGAAAAACACTGATAGACTAAAAGAAATCATTAAAGATAAATTAAGTGAAAAAAAAGATAAAAAGTTTCCTGATTTAACTGGTGATGGTAAAGTAACCAAAGCTGATATTTTAAAAGGCCGTGGAGTTGAATTAAAAGAAGAACTTGATTATGAAGGTGAGATGGCTAAATCTGAACTACGTAACATCATCATAAACGCCCAAGAACTAATGGACTCTTTAGAGGATAATACTCAGTTAGAAGCTTGGGTTCAAAGTAAACTTACTAAAGCTAATGACTACCTAAATTCAGTAACACAGTATTTAGGTTATCAAAATACTAAACAAGGCCCAACAGACGAAACATTAGAATATACTCTAGATAATGGCAAGTAAGCAGGAATTAATAGATAAAATTCAAACTATAGCTAAGCGAGTATACGCTTCTAAAGTTAAAGACAACACATTAGGTGTAACACCGGATGATGTTGATTTTGATACAGAGACATTTCCTGTTTTAACAAAATTCCCTATATTAAAAAAAGTTATAACAGATTTACTAACAGATCAATTTGAGATGTTTATATCTGATATACAATGGGTAGCCCCACGCCCCACAACATTTAAAATTGTTTTAGCTAACGGACAATTCTTTTATTGTATATATACTGAGAGATCATGGATTACCCAAATAGAAGGTAAAAAATATTATCTTCTAAACATAAATGAAGAAGAGCAAGCAGCTGATTCTATAGCCCGTATCTTAAGATATGGTGGAAAAACAGAACCAGATAAAGATGAACCAATAGGTGAAGTTCCAATGGGAGGTGAGACCCCAGCAGATGAACCTACCCCAACCGGTGAAGAAATCCCACCAGCTGAAGAACCAGCTGAAGTTGAACCAACAGTACCTGCATAATGAATTTAACTAGAGAACATATAATATTTACTTTAGGTATTGAACTACCATTAAATGAGTCATTTGATAATTTAAGTGAAGATTTAAAAAAACGTATCATTTCTGAACAAATAATATATGAAAATTTTATAGACTCTATTAAAAAATATGCTAGTGAAAAATGGGATAAAGTAGTTACTACTATAACAGATTGGAAAGATGCCGCTGTTATTTTAGGTAAAATAATCACAGATCCTGAAATCCTATCAGGCTTCTCAGGCCAACTTTGGAAATATTTTAAATCTAATATTTTAAATAATTTAATTAATTTATTAAAAAAACTAAAATTAGATAGTTATATTCCTCAAATACAAAATGTAGTAGATAAAATTACAACATTAACAGGATGGCAAAAATTCTTAGCAGCATCCTCATTAGCTAGTATAACACAGTATATTCTAACTGAATTATCAAATTTATCTGTTGAGGGTTTAATTAAATGGATTAAATCTTATTTCTCTTCTGAAATAATATCTACTATAACTAGTAAATTAACTGATTTTAGTACTTATATAGGTTGGCTCCAACCTATTATTAAAGGAACAGAAATATTATATAACATATTAAAACCAACTATAGATAAATTTAAATACGCTTTCAATCAAAAACCAATTACTCAAACTGAAAACAATATGAAAAAATCACAATTAAAACAACTTATTAAAGAAGAAATTTCTAGAATTATAGAGGCAGAAGTAGCCCCAGCAACAACTACTCTTACACCCCCAGAAAAACTACAAGGTTCTAATATAAACATAGAATTATTTACAACATTAGCACCTAATGTAAATTCTCAATCTATAACTAGTGCTATGAATTCAGTAAAACAAGGTAAATCCTTAACCCCAGCTATTAATAAAACATTAGCGGATATTATGGTAGCTATGATTAAAACATCAGATGATGCTTTATTAACTAAGATACTTGCAAATTTAAAACAAATGGGAGTTAAATGATGAGCATGTTTGAACAATTTTTAAATAATATATCTCATAAATTTCCTAAAGGATATCCTGACATGAATAATGGACAGGATATTTTAATTATTGAGTCTGAGTTGAAAAAATTAGGATTAGAAGCTAAAATTCCATCATCTTCATCATCAGAAGCTATTGAGTATTTAAAAAAGAACTATAATTTATCTCAAGACAATTTTGATTTAATATCATCTAAGACTTTTAAAATACTATTACCATCAAATTTTAAACTTTCCCGAACAGAACTTTTATCTGACCTCCAAAAAAACCCAGATTTTAAATTTGATAATAATTCTATAGGATCAGGCTCTAGTATAGGTAGATTAAAATATAAAGATTCAATAATAATTTATATTAAATTTAAAGACAAGCAAGGTCAATCTTCACCAGGCAAAAGAAATGAGAGTTCATTTTTTACTCTAATAAATAGAACTATTCAAGAAGCTGGTAAACCAATAGATGTAATTTTAAAAAGTTCAAATAAATCACTTAAATTTACTAATATTGATAAATGTTTAGATTCTTCATTAACTAAAACTAGATTATATCTTAAAGCTGATACTCAATTAATATCAAATGAGGAAGTAGTAGCTAATATTTCTTTAAAACAAGAAAATGCAGTACGATGGGAAAGTTCTAAAACTAGATTAGAATCTTTATATAATAATTTTATTCAAAAAGCACTATCAGGAGAATTACAAGATGTTACTCTTAAACCTATTGAAGGAGCTAAAAATAAATATAAGATGTTTAATCCAACAACATCAAAAATTATACCTAAAGTAATTATTAAAAATACTCCTAAAGAAATAGAAGAAGATACAATTTTTGGAAAAGATGATCCTAAAACAATAATAATAAAACAAAATTTTGAAAATTACTCTGATTATACTTTTGAAAATAATACATTAACTGTTAACTGTAAGTATATATACACTGATGTTTCTGATATTGTAGGCACTAGTGAAGAACCAGTATTTGCTTTTTCAAATCATATAGGAAAAGCATATGGAATAGAGTTAAGATCATTCATTAAAGGACTCTTATATAAAGAAGATAACACAACTAACTACATTGAAGTGGATTATAATAATTTAGTATAGAATTATGAAACAACGCCTCCTAGAAATAATTAAAAAAGTACTAACAGAACAACCCAAAAAGAAAAAATGTGATTGTGGTTGTGATAAATGTACAGGTGCTCCTATGTTAAATGAGTCTAAACAATACAGCATGCCTATATCGGAAAACATGCGTTATCATTTGGATAAACAAATACCAATCCATGATAACACATTTCATCCTGGCTCTAAAGCTCACATTGATTTAATCCACGAAGCTCGCTTACTGTGGAAAAAAGGAGTTATTGAATTGCAAGGCAAAGATAAAACATTATTTGAAACCACAGACTTAGGACGTTTTGGAATATATGAAGGTGAGGTAGTTCCACTTGATTTACCTTTAATAGAAACATTAACTGAAGCCGAATACCAAGGACGTAATGTCCAATTAGGTAAACCAATGCAAGGTGACATTAAAAAGTTTAAAGTATATGTCAAAAATGATAAAGGTAAAGTTGTAAAAGTTAACTTTGGATTTGGTGGAAAATCAGCTAAAGGTAAAAGAATGGTAATTAAGGATAAAAATCCAAAACGCCGTGCTGCTTTTAGAGCTAGACATAATTGCGACAACCCAGGACCAAAATGGAAAGCACGTTATTGGTCTTGTAAAAAGTGGTAATATGATGAAACTACAAGACATATTAAATAAAATTCTTTTAGAAGAAAAAAAAAAACGTGACAGATGCTTACGCATTGCTGATCGCAAGTATGATAAACCTTCAGCTTATAAATCTGGAGCGGTAGTTAGATGTCGTCAAGGTAAAATCTGGAAAGATTTAAAAGAAGAAGAATATACTCAAGAAGAAAACTTAGATCCTAAAACATTTAAAGATACAGGACGAGCAGGTAAATATGGTTCTGGTTATAGTGAGTATAAAAAATTAAATGAGTATTCTGATAAAATAATTACTCAATTAATTAGTAAATTCAAAACAGAAAAACCTAATTTAGATGATAGTATTATCACTGCTTATATAGAACGTTTTTCTCAAATTAAAGATAGCCCTAATGTCTCTCAAAAAGATATTACAAAATATACATGGAATGATTTAGAAAAAGTTATAAGTGATAATCAACCTAAACGTATTAAAGCAGGTAAGATAAATGATGGTGAACCTAGTAAAAACGCTGATTTAGTTTATAACCAAAATAATTTAAGAATTTATGCTGCTAAAACTAAAGAGGCTTGTATTAAATACGGTAATGGTTATTCATTTTGTATTTCATCTCGTGGAAGTGAAAACATGTATAGTCAATACCGAATAGAACAATCTGGAACACCTTACTTTGTATTTGATGATACAAAAACATCAAAACAAGACAACCCAGGACAATTTGAAGACCCAGAACATCTCTTAGTTGTATTTGTATATAATCCTGAAGACGAAGGAGGTGAGTATACTAATGGCTACTCAGTCACTGATGCTAATAATAGTGGGGAAGATGATTTTGATGATTTTAATGGAGTAGAAAGCAATTATCCTAGACTTAAAGGATTAAAAAATATTTTTCAACCTATAGAATTAAATCCAAAAGAAAAAGCTGAGTATAAAATTGAACTTAACTATAATAATCACTTATATTTTAAAATATTAAGATACTATGAAGAAAAGAAACTAATAAACTCTGATGAATTTCGATTTGCAGATATTAAGATGGCAGATAAAAGCATTGATGATCTTTTAAATGGTAAAACTCAAATATTTAATTTCACTGCCATTCTTAAACCTACAGTTGATAAAGATGACTATGGATTTTATAAAATACAACAATATAGATTGGGTGATCTTAAAAAATCATATAAAGATTTTGTTGAAGAAATAATAATTACAGCATATGATGGCCTTGGTGATCCAAAAGATTCTGTAAAAAATTGGGATATTAATTTTGAAAAACAAACAAATCCTGCTTATAAACAATATTTCCAAGATGTTAAAAATTTAGTTGATGAATATAGAAGTGAAATAGCTAAATTAAAATTACTTAAAGAAAATTTAAGTAAAATTATTAAAGAAATTATACAAGAAGACAAATCACTTCATAAGTGGTTTAAGCGTTCTGGTCCTAAAGGTAAAGAGACAGGATGGGTAGACTGCAATGCACCTGATGGAAAAGGTGGATATAAATCTTGTGGTAGAAAAAAAGGTGAAAAACGAACCAAATACCCTGCTTGTAGACCTACTCCTGCTGGATGTAAAAAGAAAGGTAAAGGTAAAACTTGGGGAAAAACAAAATGATTAAATTAATAAACATACTAAGCGAAGCAAATACAAAGAAGTGCCCATCTGCTACCCAAAATATAGAATTGAATCTTCAAAATAGACAAACAGCTATTGAAAATCAAGGATATGGTCCTATGAATCCAAATTTACCTAATAATAAATTTTGGTCTAAAAAAGCTGAAATGTGGCAACTAGATGATATAGAAGAAGCTAAGTCATCACTTTGTGGTAATTGTGCTGCATTTGACATTACTAAAAAAACTCTAAATTGCATTGCTAAAGGAATAGGCAATGATGAAGGATCAGAAGATCCATTCGATGTAATTGAAGCTGGTAAGTTAGGATATTGTAGATTTTTAAAATTCAAATGCGCAGCTGCTCGAACTTGTGATGCTTGGGTTGTTGGAGGTCCATTAGTTGATAAAACTAAAAAATAATTACCCATATTTATAATAAATTTAGTGATGAGTAATATTCATAAATTAATAGAACATTTAGTTAATAATTGGCAGAATAATTTATCTGAAGCTTTAGCTCCAAGAGTTAAGCAACAGTTGATGGATAAATTTAAATTAGATGCAGATGATCGTAATATTAAAATCTCAGACAAAAATTTAAGTGATTATATTGACTACTTTGATACACGATTAAAAGATAATCCTAAAATAACTGAAAAAGATATATTTGCTTATGTTAGTGGAGGTCCATTAAGTGTAAAAGATTTTATAAAACTTGTATCACCATACGCAGGCTCAAGTAAAGAGGAAGGTGATGATGAGGAAACAGAAAATATCCCAGATGTCCCATATAATGAAAATGGTATTATAATTTATAATGGCTATAATGAAGAGAATTGTTTAAAGTTTGGTAAAGGTGAACAATGGTGTATCACTAAAGGTTCATTTAGTAACTACCGTTATGACTCAAACAGAAAAAACCCAACATTTTACTTAGTAAAAGATACCAACCTACCAGACAGCAATAAGAAAAGTTTCTTTGTTATTGTAGTAGGTAGTGATAATACTTATAAAGCATCAGACAGGTCAAACAATGATGTTGGTGGTAGAGCTTCAGAATGGAATAGATGGGAACCATGGTCATTTGTTGAACAAAATTTTCCATCACTTCAAGGTTTACAAAGAATATTTAAGTATATCCCTATTAGTAGAACTGAATTATCAATTAATCAGTATAAAAAAACTTCTATAAGCATTGATGAATGGGAAATAGCTCCCCCCGATTTTAAAGAACGATATCTTATTGCTAGAAAAGGCAAAACTCTTTTCTCTGATATAACTAATGGAGAATTTATAAAAATTTCCCTCCCAGACAGCCAAGATATAGCTACCGTAATAGCTAAAAATTATGGGATGATAGATATAGACACATTATTAAAAGAATTTAATTCTTTTTCAACTCAAAACCAAAAATCAATTATAGCTAATACTCGTAGATTCACAACAATAGGCACAAGTATTATACCATCACGCTCTTATCCTTTTTCTGCTAAAAAAGCTGTGGTTAAAGGTGAATTACTTAATATAGATGATGATGAAAGATATTATGTTTCTAATGATGATAAAAGTATAATTAAGTTAAAGTTTAATGATGATGATGTGATAATGGATGTGTTTACTGAAAGGGGAACTTCTTCTCTTAATATCAAAGTAAATGAACGTACTAGTGCTATATTAAGAACTTTACCTAAATTTGATGATATACCTTTTGAAGTTTTATTAAAATTAACTAAAGATAATTTTATATCTAAAAATATAGTTGGTGATGTAATTGAAAAATCAAAACAAGAAGACTCTAAATCACCCATTATAGCAGTAAATACAGATGAAGGTGAGATAATATTAGATACAAATGTTCTTAAAGCTTATAAATCTGAAGACGGAGAATTTAAATTAATACCATTTGAAGATGATTCTATTCAAAACATACTAAGATCAGAAAAAATAAGTAACAGTATCCAAGATAAACTTATAGAAATAATTTCTGGACCATATGATTTACCTTCAAATATATCTATATCAACTATAGTCTTAATATTAAGACAAACCCCCATTGAAAAAAGAATAAAAAATGGATTTGTAATAATACCTAGTAGTACTCAGAGTATAATAAATTTATGGCTAGCTGAAAATCCTCTAATTGTTCTGTCTCCAAAATTCACATATAGAAATACATCACCTAACACTGGTAGGGTTGATACAGAAGCTTATTCTGATTATTTTAATTATTTAAGATCCCAAAATCTAGCATATAATTCAGAAGAACTAATTAGTACAGCAGCAAGAAATGGTAGAGAGGCATTACCAGCTAATCCTCCTTTAACAGCTGATAATATATATAAACCAGCTCAGTATGAAGGAGTATGGTATCTTATTAATGTAAATGACCCAGCCAGCAGTAAAAAAATCAGTCCATCAACAGAAAATATAGTTAATGCTAATCTTAATGCTCAAAAAGTAGCTATTATATTAGGAACAGCTCCACCTCCTCAAACAAGAACACCTAGAACAAGACAAGCAGCAGAACCAACAGCAGCCGGTGCTGCAGCTCCAGCGGCTGGAGCAGCTGCAGGCGGTATAGCTCAAATTATAGAAGCAGCTAATTTAACAACTGGATTTAATACTCTACCAGCAGCTTATAAAAATAGAATAATAGGTGGAGAAATAATCCAAACTGATAGAGGAGCTTCTAAACGTAATGAAGCTTTAGGAAATAGAGGTAGAGTAACTCAAATTGTATCTGCTGGTCAAAGTAGATTTTATATTATAAGATTAA